>Ga0307507_10004581_pt1 | contig 24205 bp, 12 predicted proteins | sample 7_EM_MG_FD_207223 | JGI IMG/M metagenome (GOLD analysis project Ga0307507, IMG submission 207223) | Populus trichocarpa ectomycorrhiza microbial communities from riparian zone in the Pacific Northwest, United States - 7_EM | ecosystem: Host-associated > Plants > Roots > Unclassified | place...
GCCGCCTCCTCGATCTCGCAGGCAAGACGAGCGTCGGCGGCGCCGGCGTGGTCGACGGCGTCGCGCTGCTCAAGCACACCGTGCCCCTGACTGACCTCGACATCGACGGTGAGTTCGGCCAGCCCGTACAGGCCCTGGTTGAGCGAGCGGACGCGTTCGAGCACGAGCTGACCCATTCGGACGAATTCTGACGTCGTACCCTGCGTACGTGCTCGACGTGACCAAGCTTGCCCAGGACTGCGTGGCTATCGCCGAGATGCGCCGGATCGCGGAATGGGTCGGCGACGGCAAGTCCGTGACTTCCAAGGGCGTATTGCGCCCGGCCGACCTCCGGCGAGCGAGCGCCGAAACCGGGATTCCGATCCCGGAGAAGTTCCGCTCGGCAGGGGACGTCCCGAACTGGAACCGCCTGTGGACGGCCGCGCTCATCATCGGCGTGATCTCGCTCGAAGACGGTGTCGCGAAGGCCGCGCCGCCGATCGAGGTCACCTCCGAGCTGTGGCTGCGGGCACTCGCGGCAGCGCTCGCCGCGAACTTCGGTGACGACGAAGGAACCGGCGCGCTGAACATCGGACGAGCCGCACTGACCGCGCTCGCGACAGGCAAACCGAAGACGTTCGACGAGCTCGACCACCACGTCTGGCACCAGCTGTATGACGACCTCGACTACGACTACATGCGGCTTCGGTCCGCTGCGGGCTACGAGAACTCTGCCGCGCTGCTGGCACAGATCCTGATCGAGTTCGGTGCGGTGACGGAGCGGCGGCAGCTCACCGACCTCGGCCGCTGGGCACTGGGAGAACTGATCCGCGGCGGCGACTTCGTGTCCGCAGAACCCGCTGTCGCACCCGGGTGGATCTGCCAGCTCAAGATCACCTTGACGAGTATGCGGATGGCCCCCTGGCGGCGGGTCCTGGTCCACTCGGACGTTTCCCTCGGCGACCTGCACTGGGTGATCCAGGCTGCCCTGCGCTGGGACGACGACCACCTGCACGGCTTCACGGTCGGCAGCCGGACCTATGGCGATCCCGGCTACGACATGAGCGACGAGGACGAGATCGCGGTCGGCCAGGCGTTCACCCGCACCCGCCAGCGTATTGGCTACACCTACGACTTCGGCGACTACTGGCGCCACGACATCGAGCTGGAACGCGTCCTGGATGCCGACTCGTCGGTCACGTACCCGGTTTGCGTCGCCGGCAGCGGGGCCGTTCCGGTCGAGGACAGCCATTTTCGGATGATCCAGTTCGACCAGGACGACATCAACCGCCGTCTCAACGGCGGTCCGGTCGTGAACGAGCAGTCACCGTTCGACGCGGCGATATCGGTCATCGTCGGAGAAGATTTCGACGACGAATACGAAGCCTTCGTCGCAGCCTTGGAAACTGAGCTGGATTTGCCGGCCAAAGCCACCCTCAAGGGCAAGCCGGTCACCGTGCTCGAGATCGGCTACGACGTAGGTATCGTGGAGCCTCCGTTCGCCCTCTGCCGCAGTGCCCTGAAGAACGATGAACGGGAGCTCGCGGACGTCTGCTTCCCGCCGGACACGACGGCCGCGTGGCTTCACGCCGCCTACCGCCACTATCTCGGGCTCGAGCCATTCCCCGCCGAGCCGCGCCCGGACTGGCGCTGGCCAGAGGACGTGGAGTTGGTTCGAAGGTCGTGAATGACGCGTTCAGGACGTTGGGTGATGCTGTTGGTCAATTCCCGCTTCCGACGTTTACGCATTTCAGAGACTTGAGGAGTTACTCGACTGTCCACAAAGGACACGACGGAGCCCCGGCCCGTGCCGGATTTATATCAATTTGCCCGAAATAAGGGGCGTCTTGGTGCGGATCGCCTGCTGGACAGGGGCTCCTCGGCCCGGAATTGACCAACAGCATCGTTGGGTGTCCTGAACGCGTCATTCACGACCTTGCCATCGGGGTTTGGATGGAGTGAGGGGGACTCACCAAGCCGCAGATCCCACGGGGCGGCATCCCGGAACGGAACTTCGCCTTGTTAGTACCGCACTTCACCCGCCGTGACGTCCAAGCTGTTACGACGTCGCAAGCGCTGGCGCATGGTCAGGAGCTCGCCGCACAGGTCGAGGATCTCGACTGGGATGAGTATTCGCTGTCGGGCTGCTTGCCGGGCGAGGGGATCGGGCTGGGGTACCTCACGGTCCACCACGCGTTTCGGCCGTTGGCCGGCGAATGCCTTTGCCCGGATGACCCGGCCGCGAAACTGTGTGCGCACATGGTGGCTCTGGCGTCGGCGTTCCTGGACGACGCGGGACTCTGAAGAGAGGCTGAGCGACCCTGTCATCCAGGGGTGACGGCCAGTCTCCGGTTGGCTTCACCGGGGTCGAAGCGCAGGGGGTCGAATTCGCCGCGGCTGTCGAGGCCGAGCCAGTCGAGCATGTTCTGGTGTTCCTCGTGGCCGGGATCGCCGATGATGTCGATCAGCTGCGCATAACCCGGCGAGCCCCCGGAGTCCTCCGGTGGGCAGGCGCCTTGGCCCGCGACGCACCGCGGGTAACGCGCGTCGGATTCGGCGACGATCGTTTCCTCGATGAGGATTTCGTGGTCCCAGTCGTCGCCGAAGTCGTAGTTGTACAGGAGGCGCTCGCTTGGCTTCAGCAGGTCGTTCAATCTCGTCGCGCGTTCGTCGCGGTACGGCAGGTCGGGATCGGGAACGCTGTAGTAGGTCTGCCCATCGATGAAGGCGTGCAGGTGGGAGTTCTGCCAGCCCATCGCGGCCTGGATGACCTCGTGCAGGCGGTCGAGCCGGATGACGGCCGGGACCAGTACTCGCCGCCACACCGGCGGATTCTGCGCTCCCATCAGGGTGATCTTCACCTGGTAGATGGGGTCGCCGGGCGTCGGGTCGCCCCGGAGCCGGCGCATACCGGCCTGGCCGAGCTCGGTCAGCTCCACCGCACCGTCCTCGATCGTCACCGCGCCGAACCGCTGCAGGACGCCGAGCGCCCACACCGCGTCGCGGTCGTTGCACGCGTGCAAGTGCTTGAGCTGGATCTCGGTGGCCTGGTCCAGGACGTAGGGCGCGGTCGCGACGTTCCAGGCCGTCGTGCAAAGACTTGTGGTGGCGATGGCCCCGTCGGCGCGGTACAACGACGTCAACACGGAGCGGATGCCGGTGGCGAACTCTCGGCGCAGCAGCGACTCGCCGAAACCGGAGGGCAGGACTGCTTCGCCCAGCTGATCGAACACCGTGAAGAGGGCGTGCCACAGCGCCGGCGCGTCCGCGAGCAGAGCCTGGTTCTTCTTCACCGGCACCAGGCGGTGACCCATTTTGCGGACCAGGCGCGACGCCTTGGCCCATTCCACGACGAGCGTCAGGTGGTGCAGTTCCTGGGTCGACTTGGTCCGGTACATGCGATCGCCGATCATCGGGTCGATCACGTCGTCGGTGCCCAGCGACTTCACCAGCATCCGGGCATCGGTCAACGTGATGCGCCCCGTCTGGGTGAGCTTGCGCCCCGTGCCCACCCACTCGACGAATGCGCGCACTTGTTCGACCAGTTCCGACTGCATTCCATACCTACCTGGTGGTGCCGAGAAGTTCGATGAGGCGTTTACCGACGACCGAGACACTGGGCGTGGGTTCGCGGTCGAAGTAAGGCTTCTTCTTGCGGCGGAGCAGTTTCTCCCCGTCACGCGACCATGAGAAGCCGGGCTTGCGAAGAAGCGCACGGAAGACGGGGTCAACGCCGTCGGGGTTTCGCTCCACCAGGCGGCGGATCGCCAGCGGCGAGACCGATTCGTCGTCGAGGTAACCGCCCAGCTGGGCAAGGCGGGTGCGGTCGCGTGCCAAACCCGGATCGGCGAAGAGGGCATCAAGACGGCCGAAGTCGCGGTAGTAGTTGAGTCCTTCGACCTCGTCATAGATCAGTGCGACGGTGTCGGCGTCCAGCAGTTCGCCGGGTAGCTGCCCCAGCTCGTCGGGGGTGGGACCAGCAGGTGCTTCCTTGCCCTCGAGTTTTGCCGTCGCAAGGCGGGTGCTGATGACTTTCTGTGCCCCGCCCTGGTGGGCCGCGCACATCCCCTGCCGGGCATCGGCCAGTTCGCCCGGAAACCCGAACGGGCGGCCCTCGCAGGCGGGACAGCCGAGGCGTGGCCGGGCGGCCGCAGCGAGCTGAACCGGGGACCGGTCGAGGTCAACCGGCCCGAAAGCGTGCTGGACGACATCGGTGATGGCACCGAGCCCGATGTCCTCCCACCCCGCTGCCTTGAGCTGCACGGTGACCGGTCCCATCGCCGCACCGGTCGCGAGGTCGGCAAGCAGGTCCGGCACGGCCCGCTGGGCGGCCAGGTCGGGGTGGTACTGCGCCGTCACGAACTGCTCATGGGCGGCAGCGGTCGTGACCGCTGAGCCGGCCATCGAGCCCAGCACGGCCGCCACCGTCACCTCCCGCTCGGAGGCCGACTCGACCAGCGACCAGACGGGGACATAGACCGCCAGTTCGAGTCCAGGTGCGCCGGCGTTGACGGTCGCGAACCCACGAGGCCGTCCCGCGCGCGACTCGAGTGGATCCCACGTGATCACAAAGAGCCGCAGCGCCTCGGCCATCCGAGCTTGGCCGTCCGAAAGGCCGGACCAGGCGAGGTCCAGCTCGAGCAGCTTTTTGTCGGTGACGGGCGCGGTCGTCAGTAGCTCCCGGACCTCAACGGGCAGGTCCGCCAGCAGAGCATCACTCACTCCGGCCACGCCTCGGAATGTAACACCGGCCCCCGGCCCAACTGGGCCCGACGCGGACCTTTTAGTAGCGTGACAGCCGTGACTCACTCCTTCTCGACCTCGGGTTCACAGCTCATCGACGTGGCCGCCGATGTGCTGGCCGAACGCGGACCGATGACCGAGGAGCAGCTCGTTTCCGCCCTGGGCGATCGCGGTGTGGCTCTCCGGGATGATCCGAAGTACGCGCTGGTGGAGGGGTTGAACGACGGCTTGCTCACGGTGCTCGACGACGGCCGGTGGGCGTCGCTGCCGGCTCTGCTGGCCGGACGAGTGTTCACGCACAGGCTGACCGGACCGGAGGTCGAGCACGACATCCTCGTCTCGGATCCCGATCTGGCCCCGGTCGGCATGCTGGTCGAGCGGCCGGAGTACCTGCGGCTGGCGGACGGCTCGCCGGTGATCTCGGTGGTTCCGGACTACGACGACGACATGTTGGCCGCGCGGGGTGTTCCCTTGGATGTGATCGGTGAGCCGGGTGGTCTGTTGCTCCCGCCCGGGTACCTCCGGGGGAGAGGCATGGGCGAGGGCGATGTGATCGCGGTGCGGGTCACCGACGACGGGCTGCTGCTGGAGGCGGCCAAGGACCAGGTGCCGCCGGAGCGGCTGGCCGAGCTGGAAAGCCGGCTGAGCGACGTGCTGGCGGCCGCTTCCGAAGTGCCCGTGCCTCTGGACATGGCCGTTTGGACGGCGTGTGCGGACGATCCGGCCCTGTTCGCCGAGCCGTTGCCTCCGCTGGGGGAGGCATTGGAAGCCTGTGGACTGGCCCACGATGGCGCCTGCCTTGCGCCAGGAGGCTTCGACTTCGTGGAGTGGCGGGCGAACGCGCGGCAGGCGGCGATCGCGCAGCGGTACAACCTGGACGATGATGACGCGCTCGTGGTCCTGGCGCTCGTCTTGTTGTACCAGCACGTCGCCGCCGATGCCGCCTACGAAGTGGCGGGTGCATCGGAGATCTCCATCCTGCCCTTGCTCCCGATCCCTGCGATTACCCAGGCTGTACTCGCCGAGACCACGGCATTCGACGAGGGGGATGCGTTGGGGTCGTTCGCTGAGTCGCTTGAACCCCATGCGCCGCGTGTTGCTCGGCCGGCGCTGCGATGGCTGCGCGGCAAGGCGTCCGAGCAGCTCGGCGAGCTGGCTCAGGCCGAAGCCGCGTACCAGGCCGCGGAGTCGCTGGACCCGCGATGGCCGCTCGCACTGGTCGACCTCGCGCGTTTCGCCAGTGACCGCGGGGATGCGGCCGGCGGGCTCGCGCTGTTGCGTCGTGCCGGGGTTCCGGAGGACCACCATCTGGTCGAACTGCTCCAGCGGTTCCGGACGGAACCCCGCACCGACATCGGCCGGAACGACCCATGCTGGTGCGGGTCCGGACGCAAGTACAAGAAGTGCCACCTGCACAACGAATCGCGCACACTGGACGAGCGCGCGTTGTGGCTCTACCAGAAAGCGGTCGGGTTCCTGAGCAACAGCTCCTCCTGGCGTCTCGCGATGATCGACGCCGCACAGGCGCGTGCCGAGTACTCCGACAGTCCCTATGCTCTGCTCGACGCGCTGGACGACCCCGTGACCGCGGATGTGCTGCTGTTCGAGGGCGGTGCGTTCGCCGAATTCGTGGCGATCCGAGGGGCGTTGTTGCCCGAAGACGAGCGGCTGCTGGCTGAGCAGTGGCTGCTGGCCGAGCGGTCGGTGTACGAGGTCGAAGAGGTGCGTCGCGGCGAAGGATTGACGCTGCGTGACGTGCGCACCGGGGACGTTCACCAGGTCCTCGAGCGCGCGGGCAGCCAGCAGCTCAAAGCCGGCTCGCTGATCTGTGCCCGGGTCGTCCCCGCCGGCGACACCACGCAGATCTTCGGTGGCATCGAACCGGTGGCGCTGCACCAGCGCGACGAGCTCGTCGCACTGCTGGACTCCGAGCCTGATCCGGTCGACCTGATCTCCTTCCTGAGCCTGCGGTTCGCCCCGCCGGTGCTGCAGAACACCGAAGGCGACCCGCTGGTGCTCTGCGAAGTCACCCTGCGAGTGGAAGACTCGGCCGCGCTGGCCGTCGAGCTGAACAAGACGTACGAGCGTGCTGGCGGTACTCAGGAGTGGTCCGAGTACGTCACCACGAACGGCATGAAGCGCGTGCGAGCCACCCTGCGTCTCGATGGGCAGGACCTGATGGTGCAGGCCAACAGTGAGGCCCGGGTCGACCGCGTGCTCAAGATTCTCCACGCGCTCGACACGAAACTCACCGTCGTCAACGATTCCCGGCAACCCGCGCGTGAAGCAGCCGCTGCCGCAGGAACTGTCTCTCCTGAGCCGGCCGGGCCCGAGGTCGCGGCCGCGCTGGACCAGTTCGTTCGCGACTACGAGCAGAAGTGGCTCGACGAGGCCATCCCCGCGCTGGCCGGGTACACACCCCGGCAGGCCGCCGCGGATCCCACCCGCCGCGGCGACCTGATCCGGCTGCTCGACTCCTTCCCCGGTGAGCGCGGCAAGCCCGGCGTCATGGACGTCGACCGCCTGCGAGCCGCGCTCGGCCTTGGTTAGGTCAATACCCCTTGTAGAGCAGGATTCTTCCGGTGAAGTTCTCCTCGGAGAACGCGAACCGCCTGCCGTCCGGGAGCTGCATCGCCGTCACTGCGTGCCGCATGTCGTGCCACCCCGACTGATAACCGACCTCCGGCCCGGGTAGCAGGGATCCCGCCCGCGAGCCGGTCGCCGAGTCGTACATCCGGATCCGGCCGTTCATGAGATGGGTCGGCCCCGCCATGTTGCCGACGTAGACCCGGTCCCCGGCCGCGGCGAGCGAGTACAACTGGCAGAACTTGTTCGGGTCGAGCGGGCAGAACGTCCCGACGTCGTCCGGCATCTCGTCGAGCCACGTCTGAACCGGGGCTTGGCCCGCCTTGGAATTCTCGTAGAACTTGTCGAACCTCGCGAGACGCCAGCCCGTCCTCAGCTCACGATCGTCGACAGTCCGGCCCAGCACGAACAGCGTGTCCGTCGCCGATTGGTAGACGAGTCCGTGCACGACTTTGAACGGTTGCGGCATCTTGATGACTTCGACGTGCTTCGTGTCGTAGACGGGGCTGCCGTTCTCGAACGTGCCGGTGAACCGGACGCGCTTCACTGCCCACTGGTTGGTGGGGCTGTCCCAGCCGCTGATCCACAGGTCGCCCGCGCGGTGGTTCGGCAGATTGTCCTGTTCGGACACACTCCAGTTCGACCGTCCATTGAGGACTAGTGGTGCGTCGTACTCGTCCGAGCCGAACTCGCAGTCGTTGTTCTTGTCACGCCAGGTCCACACGTAGTCGTCCGTGCCCGGCGCCTTCGTGCCGGTGGGCTCGTTCGGCGGCCAGTGGGCGTTGTCCGCGTTGTCGGTGAACATCACCGACGTCTGCGTGTGCCGGTCGTCGGTGAACTTGTAGATGCCCATCCTGCTGACGTCACCCTGCCCGGTGACGAACATGAACTTCTTGTTGTCCGGCCCCAGGTATCGGACGGCGATTGCTGACTGCTGACCCTGTACGCCGGACACCCTCGCGTCGTTCGGGCACCGCGCGCGGTCGGTCATCAGCGTCGTGTTCTGCGGTGACCATTCGGTGCCCGGGATCTGATTGCCGAGGTTCAGTCCATAGCGGTGCGCCGGTGAATACACCGTGCCCGGCGACGCCGGGTCCGGCGCGACCTGCGCCGTGCTGATGTAGCTGATCGCCTGTCCCTCCAGCGCCTTCGTCTGGCCGTTGAACCGCCGGACGTCGAAGTACTGGGGAGAGGCGGCGGGCGAAGCGCCCGCGCCGTTGCTCGCGACGTAGTAGTTCCCGGCGTTATCGACGGCGACACCCTTCAACCCGTCGAACCGAGCCGGGCCGTACTCGCCGCGTGCCGCTTCGACGCCGCCCGCGTCACCGAGGCGCATCGACGGGATCTCCGGCAACGTCGGTTTCGTGGCGTCGAAGACCTGGATCTGGTGCGCCGCGGACGCGTCGTTGGCCACGTACAGACGACCTTGCGCGTCGGTGGACACCGCGCTCGGCAGCAACCCGGTCAGCTTGCGGCCGGCCACCAGCCCGCCGGCGGAGTTGACAAGGTACTCCTGGACCGTGGTGCCGACGATCGCCCACAGGCTGCCCTGCGGGCTGTAGGTCATCCCCTTCGGATCCTGGGCGCTGATCGTGGTGACCAGTGACCCGTCCTTGCGGTAGACGCGGATCTGGTTGAGTTTCCGGTGTGACAGAAAGAGAAACTGCGAGCTCGCGGCGAGCCCGCGAATACTCTCCGGCTGCCCTTCGCCGGTCTGAGGATCACCGGACGGCGGCGAATCGGGCAGGCACAGGTCGCCGTCATCGCCGAGGCCGGGGAACAGCACGGTGGGCACGGCCGAGTCCTGCTTCACCGCGCTCTTGGCATACCGCGCGATACACGACCGGTCGACCTTGTTGTCCGCCCCATACTTCGGGAACGTCGCGTAGACGTAGTCGGCGTCGCCGGTCACGGCGAGTCCGCCGAGGTTCCGGCCGTACGGCCCCAGACGGCCGAAAGGCCGGATCATGCTCTGGCCCGGCTCGGCGTAGTAGACGCCGGTGACGTTGCCCGCTTCGGACCACACGGCATTGGTGTAGATCAACGTCTTGCCGTCCGCGGTCGGCGTCGGGTCGACCCAGAGCGCGTTCACGTTCTGAGCGACGTGACGTTCCTTGGCCGGGTCGTTGTCCGAGGCGTACTTCGCCGAGTCCTCGGGAAGAATCGTCTTACCGATCCACGACGTCTGGAACGGCATGTTCTGGATCTCGTAAACGGCGATGTTGTCGACGAACACTTCGGGCGCGTCGCCCTGCCAACCACGAGCGAGCCCGAACGCGGGCCCGAACCGCACCGCGCCCTGGCCCTTCTGCATCCCCGATGCCAGCAGATCGAACGTGTCGGCGGTGCCGAGTTCCGTGTTGTTCAGGAAGTACCGGTAGGTGACCTTCCCGGTGTCGTCACTGGCGTCGGCCTTGGTACCGCCATTGGTGACGACGTCCGCCCTGACCTGCAGCACACTGAACAGATCGACGACCGACGCGAGGTCGACGGTCCGGTTGCCGATCCCACCCGGACTGGTCAGCCCGAACCCGCCCCGGTCGAGGTAGGGCTGCGGCCGCAGGTTGTAGCGTGCCCCGTCGTGTTTCGTCGCGACCACATGCGCGGAAACAAGGAAACTGCGCTTGGTCTCGGTGTTCTGCAACACAGGGATGTCTACGAGGTGCTGGTCATCCGCCCGCACGTCGGTGCCGATGTCAGCGGGCCCGGTCGTGCCGTCCACCCTGGTCCCGGTGGTGGGCGGGCTGTCCGCGTTCATCGGCGCACCGCCCGGCTTGAACCGGCTGTGTCCGAGCCACAGCGCGGTGCCGTCCCAGAAGCTGTAGTCGCCGAGGTAGCTCCCGGTCGGCGGAATCCGGTTGGGAAACTGCTTGTCGACGCGCTCGTTGCAGCACGTGGCCTTGTACGCGATGTCGTACATGCCGCTCTTTTGGGTGCCGGTGCCGTCACGCTGGTTGTCGAACAGCCGCAGGCTCGGCTTTCCGGGCGTTCCGTAGGCGCCGTGCATCTGCATGCCGGTGCCCGCGAGACTGTCGGTGCCCTTGCCGTACTCGCCGAACCTCAGGATGTAGTCCGCCTCGCCGAGCGACTCACCTCTTGCCAGGTATGCCCGTGTCGGTGGCGTTTCCGCTGCTTGAGCGGGAATCAGCCAGTTCTGCAGAGCGATAACCGTCGCAGCCGCCACCAGCAGAGCGGCACTTCGCTTAGCCATGCGCCGAAGCATGGCCGCTGGACAGGTTGCCGGTCATGCCTCATGAGGCGTCAAACCGGGCAAGCCTTCGTGGCCTTGATGGTCAGTGGGCCGGTGGCGCCGATGGTGCTGGCCACGACAGCCGTGAAATGATCGCAGCTCGATTCGCCAAGATCGGAAGATTGTCATGTCGCTCAAAGAACGATATCCCCGAGTGACACCGGCGCGCGCCCTCATCGTGATGGCTTGTGCCGCGGTGGCGTCGGTGTCCCTGATCCTCGGCGGACAAAACGAATGGATCATCGGCATCACGGCGGGACTCGTGGTCTTCGTGGCCTCAACCCTCGGAGTCCGCTGGCGCAGCCAAGACGCACGCCGCGACAACGACGCACCGGGGTGACTGGCGGAGGGACTTGTTCCGGGGCGCTCTATGCCTCCGTGGGAGTCGAGTAGTGCGGGTGTGTTTTGTTCCCGCTGGTTGGGCATTGTCCCTGGTGGCGCCATGTTGAGGGGCTGACACCGCGGGCGCGTTTGAAGGCCACGCTGAACGCAAAGGCATCCGTATAGCCGGCCTCGCGGGCCACGGCTGCGATCGTCTCGTCGGTGTCCCGCAGGAGATCGGCCGCCAGTGTCATACGCCAGCCGGTCAGGTAGGTGAGCGGGGGTTCGCCGACCAGAGTGGTGAAGCGGGCGGCGAACGCGGCGCGGGACAAGCCGACCTTGGTGGCCAGTTCGGCGACCGTCCACCGGCGGGCGGGATCGGTGTGCAGCAGGCGCAGCGCTTCGCCGACGGCTGGATCGCCCAGCGCCCGGTACCAGGCGGGCAGTGTCGCCGATTCGGCGCACCAAGCTCGCAATGCCAGCACCAGCACCAGATCCAGCAACCGGGTGAGCACGGCGTCCTGACCGGGTTCGTCGCGGGAAACCTCAGCGGCGAGCAGATCGAGCGTCGCCCGGGTCCGTGGCCCGGCCGGTACCACCGCCAGCGGCGGCACCAGGGCAAGCAGTCGTTCGCCGACAGCGCCGTGGAGTTCGAAGGCGGCCCTGAGCATGGTCGTCGCTCCGGGCCGGCCGTCGCCGTAGGTACGCGGCGCCAGATTCCAGTGGCCTGTGGTCTGTTCTCCGTCAGGGAGGTACTTGCGGCCGCCGCGGATCGTGACCTGGGGCCCGGTGCTGGGGTCGTCGGCGATCGTGTGCTGACCGGTCCCGGTGACCAGCGCGATGTCCCCGGCGGCGAGGCGCACCGGCGCGACCTCGGAGTTGTCGAGCCGGATCGACGCGTGACCGCCGAGTGTGGTCATCACGGTCAGCGGGGGAGCGTCGGCGTAGGTTACCGACCACGGCGGACTCTGGATCAACTGCCGGACCAGCGCGGTCCTTGCGCGGGTGCGGTGCAGGAGGTCGGTCAGCACATCCATGCCCGCCACGGTAGACGTTCACAAAGCAATTATCGACGATCACCCATGGATCGTCTGCTCTGGCTGAGGTTTGCTCAGAGCATGACCACCACACCCAAATCCATCGCAGTGTTCGGAGCCGGTCCCGGTGTCGGCCGGGCGGTCGCCCGCCGGTACGGACAAGCGGGGTACGACGTCGTCCTGGTCGCCCGCCGCCAAGGTCCGCTGGACCACTTCGCCGGGGAACTGGCCGAACACGGCATCACCGCGCACGTGGTGACGGCCGATCTGTCCGAGACAGACCTCGTGCCCGCACTCGCCGAGCGGATCCGCGGGAAGGTCGGAGACCCCACTGCCTTCTACTACGGCCCTGCAACCGACCCGCAGTTCACCGCTGCCGTCGACCTGTGCGCCGAGCGACTGCGCGAGCTGATGCCGATGACGCTCTATACCCTGCTCGCGCTGGTCAGGGAATTCCTCCCCGCCATGATCGAGCGCGGCGATGGCGCGATCCTCAGCGCCCAGGGAGCCGCCGCTGTGCAGGGCCTCCCGCGAATGACCGGCTGGCCGCCCGTGCTGGCCGCCCAGCGCAACTACCTCCAGTCTCTCAAGGCCGAGGTCGCCGATCAGGGTGTGTACGTGGGCATGCTGTACATCGGCGCACGCATCACAGGAACCTCCTACGAAGCGCGGTTCCAGGAAGCGCAGGCCGCAGGGCAGCCCGTGCCCGACATACCCGCCGCCGACCCGGCCGAGCTGGCAGAACTGCTCTGGACCATGCACACCGACCGCAAACCGCGGGAGATGATTGTCCCGGAGAGTCTTTTCGGCTAGGCCGCCTTGGCAGGCACCGCGAGCGAACCACTGACGCGGGCGATGAATTCGGCGTTGGACTTCGTGGTGCGCACCTGCTCGAGAAACTGCTCTGTGGCGCGTTTGGGGTCCTGCCCGGCCAGCGCGCGGCGGACCTCGGTCATCACCGTGAGCTCGGCGGGCGGGACCAGCAGCTCGTCCCGGCGGGTGCCGGAGCCGAAGATCTCGACGGCGGGGAACACCCGGTGGTCGGCGAGCGTGCGGTCGAGGCGGAGTTCGGAGTTTCCGGTGCTCTTGAGTTCCTCGAAGAACACCGTGTCGGCGAGAGTTCCGGTGCCGACGAGCGCGGTCGCGATGATGGTGAGCGACCCGCCGTCTTCGATGTTCCTTGCGGCACCGAGGATTTTCTTCATCGAGTGCAGCGCGCTTGCGTCGACTCCGCCGGAGAGCACGCGGCCGGACGGGCGTGCGGCGAGGTTGTAGGCGCGGCCGAGGCGGGTGAGCGAATCGAGCAGAAGCACGACGTCGCGGCCGGCCTCCACCAGCCGTTTCGCGCGTTCCAGCGCCAGCTCGGCCAGCGCGGTGTGCTCGGCGGGCTTGCGGTCGAAAGTGGACGCGACGACCTCGCCGCGCACCGTGCTTGTGCGGAGCCCGCACCTTCACAACCCGTCGTGGCCGCGCCGGGAGACCTGACCATCGCCGGAATCCGGTCGCGGGGAAGGTGTTTCTTCAGTCGAACAGGTCGGGCTGTTCCGCTGTGATCTGGTCCCACAGCGGACGGAACTGGAACCAGCCCGGCAACGCGCCGGAGATCTGCCCTCGGACCATCCGCGCGGTCTCGTCGTAGATGAGCTTCGGCTCGGCGACCAAGGCCCCGACCGTGAGCAACCCGTGGTTCTGCAGGATGGCAGCCTTGCCCTCACCAAGCGCCACGCCGATGCGCCTGCCTTTGCTGCCGCACGGCAGGCTGCTGGCGATGCGGTTGCCCTGCAGTTCGACCGTGAGAAGCGGCTTGCTCAGCGTGACAGCAATAACGAAAACGGGAACGAGGAGGATGTCATGTCTGACGACACTTCCGTTCCCATCCTTGCGGTGCACCCAACATGGCAGTATACGAACCTGAACCTGCTGGTCAGCGGTCTGTCAGTCACCGTGAAGCCCTCGCATGCGAAGGTTCGTCGGGGTGGCTACCGTCGGGACACGACGCTAGACCACGGACAGTAGTCGAGGGTGCAGGGACGAACATGGACGTTGGTACAGATTGACTTCGCCGAGCGCAACCGCTGCGCGCGGAGCTCGCCCTCGAGCAATGCGCCCTCTGCCGCAGATCTGTTCGAGATCGTCATGCTGTCGGTCACCACCCCTCCTCGCACCAGGATGCCTCAGCCCACCGACAAAACCGGACCTGCGTCGGACAGTGACGGAGAGGTAACACAGGGTAGTATCACGACTATGCGCGTTACTCTCGGTCGACGACGGGACCTGGTTGCCGCCACTTGCTGTGCTGGCTGCCGGAGGGGTTTGGTCAAATCGAATAAATCGTCTCAAACGGGCGTAAATGGGGCCTCGATGTGAGTGAAATGGAGATTCGGTAACTTTGCGCCGATTAAGCCGGTTGGACTCTTTCCGGTGGCGGGGCGATTTGGCAGGGTGATTTCGGGTTCGTCGGGGGCCCAGCTGTGCTGTGCTGGCTGCTCTCGTACGAGGGGGATCTCGTGGCTGTATTTGGCGTGCTTTCGCGCGCACTTTTTCTTGCGGTTGTTATCGGATTTGCCGGCGTGCCCGTTGTGTCGGCGCCGGTCGCGGCGGCCGCGGTTTCGGTGCCCGACCAGGCCGAAGATGAAGCGACTGCGACCGCTTTGGCGCGTCAGGCAGGCAAGCAGATCCTCGTCACGTCGAGGACCACGGAGACGGCCGAGACGGTTGCGAACCCTGACGGTTCGTGGACGTTGACCGAGTACACCCATCCGGTGCGGGTCATGCGGGGTCCGGAGTGGATGCCGATCGACACCACGCTCGTCCGCAATACTGACGGGTCATTGGGTCCGAAGGCGGCGGCGCTGGACGTCTCCCTGAATGTGGGCGGGCCGGGCTCTGCGGCGAAACCGATCGTGCAGGCCGGTGAAGCGGGCAGGGAAGTTGGTCTCAAGTGGACGAACGACCTGCCGTCGCCGTCGCTGTCCGGTGACATGGCGACGTATGCCGAGGTGCTCCCCGGCGTCGATCTGACGGTCCGGGCTCTGCCAGAGGGCTACACGGAGAGCCTCGTCATCAAGACGCGGGAGGCGGCGCAGAATCCCGCGCTGCGTGACGTCCCGTTTGGGCTCTACACGAAGAATACGACCGTGTCGGTTGCGCGGGGGGAGGGACGCGGTACGCCGACGTCGGGTGCGACGTCATCGGACGGTCTGGAGGTCAAGGACTCCACTGGGGCCGTGGTCTTCACCGGCGACGCGTCCCGCATGTGGGATTCCTCCGGCGCGGGTTCAGAAGCAGAGCAGCAGCTGGGCGATGGCGGTGGCCGCCGGGAGGCTGTCATGGGCGTCGAGCTGGCTGCGGACAAGGTGACGATTTCGCCGGACCAGGCGTTCCTGGCGGACCCGGCGACGCGGTATCCCGTGTCGCTGGACCCGGACAACTGGTGTACCTCGTGCGGGATCCAGGCACATGCGGTGGTGCAGTCGGGGTTCCCGTCCGCGCACAACTACAACGCGTCGACCGGTGACCTGTCGGACCTCAAGGCCGGGTACGAGACCGATGACTCGGCCGGGACGTCGCGATCGTACGTGCAGATGGACTCGTCGCGGATCGCCGGGACAGTGGTGAAGTCGGCGAGCCTGAACACCACGATCACGCACACCTACAACTGTTCGAACGCGGCGAACACCGACCTGTGGCTGACCGGCCCGTTCGGTGGGGACATCACGTGGAACAACCAGCCCGGGTGGAGTTACTACCTGTCGTCGAACAACGTGGCCAACTGCGGCAACGCGCCGGACGTGGCGGGGCAGTTCGATGCGACGCGGGCCGCCCAGCAGTCGGCGAACGAGCGTTGGCCCAACATCTCGTTCGCGCTGCTGGAGGGTCCGGGTGGGCTCGCGTCGTGGCGGCGGTTTGCGCTGAACCCGTATCTGCAGGTGAACTATGACTCGAAGCCGAATCCGCCGTCGGGTTTGTCCATGCAGCATGGTTTGTTGCCGTGTACCAGTGGCGCGAACCGGCCGTGGGTGTACACGAAGAACCCGCAGCTAGCCGGGAAGGTGTCCGATCCGGACGGTGGCACGTTGTATGCCAAGTACGCCGTCGCCAACGGCGCCCTCGGCCACAACGTCTATACCCATGACAACGGCGCCAACATGGTGGCTGTCGGTACGCCCGGGCCGAACCAGCAGGCGAGCGCGCAGCTGGCGGCGGTGCCTGCCGGATGGATCAACGAGGACGGGATTTACAACTGGTCGATGCAGGTGACTGACAACCAGCTCTGGTCGAACTGGGTCGGCAACTGCGAGTTCACAGTGGACACCAAGGTGCCGACGGCGCCGTATGTGGCGATGCAGTCGAGCCCGACACCGGTGACGCAGGGTGACAAGGCCAACTTCAGCGTGTGGACCTACATGGCAACCGACGGGCTCTACGACATCGACCACTTCATCTACACGACAGACGGCTCGGAACCGCAGCCGCAGGGGTCCCCGACCGCGCCGGCCACGCAGTCCACGGACGCCAACGGGAAGATGGTCGCGATCACGACGATGAACACGATCGCGGTCAACGGTAACCAGAACATCATCAAGGTCAAAGCGGTCAACAAGGCGGGCACGCCGGGCCCGGACGCGACCTGCCTGGTCATCACCGGTTCCAACCCCGCTCTCGATCCGCAGTCATGCTCCTACCACGTGGAGCCGATCACGCCGGGCAAGAACCTGCAGGCGGCATGGAGCGCCGATGAGACAGCGGGCTCGGTGCTCGCCGATTCCGCGGCGGACACGACGGGTAATGCGGGCAACGTCGCTCATCCGCTGGCCGTGTCCGGCGGGGCGAGCTGGCAGCCGGGCTACGACCACGGCAACACCTGGACCCACCCCGACACCAATAGCTACAGCGAAGGTCCCAAGGGCGCGGTAGGCCTCGACGGCACAACGGGTTTCGCGCAGACCGCCGACCAGGTGATCGACGCCTCGAAACCGTTCTCCGTCGCGGCCTGGGTGAAACTGGCCGATGTCGCCAAGTCCCAGGTGGTGCTCGCGCAGGACGGCGCTCAGACCGGTCCGTTCTTCCTGCAGTACAGCCAGGTGAGCAAGGCGTGGGCGGTGCGCTTCACAGCCGGGGACCAGGCCGATACGACCGATGTGCGAGCAGTGTCGACTAGTCCGCCTCAGCCCGGCGTCTGGACACACCTGGCGGTGACCTACGACTCCTCGACCCGCGTGGCGACGTTGTACGTCGACGGCGTCAAGCAAGGCACCGTCGTGACACCGGTCTGGGCGGCAACCGGTCCGATCGTGCTCGGCTCCGGGAAGGCGAACGGAGCCCGGACGGACTTCTTCCACGGCCTGATCGACGACGTCCAGGTGTGGCAGCGCACGCTGTCGGCGGCGGACGTCCATGACCTCGCCAACACCGCGACACCGGTCGCGAACTACAGCTTGGCCGAGGGCTGCGGTCCCGAACTGATGAACGGCACTAACGTGCCGTCGTTGGCGGCGGGCTGGTCGCTCGACGAAAGCGGTTCGGCCGTGGCGGCGGACGGCAGTGGCAACGGCAAGCAGCTCTCCGTGACCGGCGGCTATTCCTGGGTACCGGGACACAACGGTGGTGGTCTCCGGCTCGACGGTGTCTCCGGCTACGGCGCCACTACCGTCCCGGTCGTCGATACGTCTGCGTCCTTCACCGTATCCGCCTGGGTGAATCCGGCCGATCTGAGCGGCACTTACACGGTCTTGTCTCAAGGCGGTACCCAGGTACCCGGGTTCGTCCTGCGCTACGCGAAGGACACCAACCACTGGGCGTTCGGCATGAACCCCGCCGACGATCCCGCCGTGGCGACCCGCTGGGCGATCGGGACCACGATCCCACAGGCGGGGACATGGACGTTGCTGACCGCGAGCTTCGACCGTTCCTCGTCTCAGATCCAGTTGTACGTCAACGGAAAACAAGAGGCACAGGCGAGCGTCCCGACGGCTTGGGCTGCGGGGAGCGGGCTGACGGTCGGTGCGGAAACCGGACCGAAGAACATCTTCAAGGGTGTGCTCGACCAAGTCCGGCTCTGGAGTCGCGCGCTCACCGCGGACCAGGTCGCCGGCACGGCCGGGATGGCCTACTACGACGTGTCCGGCGAGCAGACCGGCACCGCCACCGGCAGCGTTTCGCTCGGTGCGGACCCCGATTCCTCCGCGAATCCGACCGGATGTGCGGCTCGGTTCGGCTTCGGCGGTGGGGAGGTCGCGACGGTTCGTCCGGCGAATCTGCGGACCGATCGGTCGTTCACGATCGAAGCGTGGGTGAAGCACGCCTGGACTGCGGCCGATGCGACTGCGGAGGGGGCCGTGGACCCGTCCGCGCGAGCGGTGGTCGGCGGGAACGACACGAATTACTCACCTTTGCTTCTCGGCTACCGGCCGTGGCCCGATGCTTCGGGTAAGCAACATGGCAAGTGGAGCTTCCTATTGTCGCCCTCGGCGACTACCGGTGGCAGCTGGATCGTGCTCAGCGACGCGGATGCGGCAGACAACACCTGGACACATCTGACTGCCACGTATGACGCTTCGACCGCCACGATGGCCATGTATGTCAACGGTGTCAAGCAGAACACATACCTCAACACCAAGGACGGCTCCGGCGTCACCGGCCGCAACACAACGGCTCCGCTGTTCCTAGGCCGGGGCGTCTGGGATGGAAAACGCGCGGACACATGGTACGGCGCAGCCGCCGGCATCCGTGTCTACTCCGGGGTCCGCAGCGACACCGGCATCGTCATCGACAAGAGGGCCGACGACCCGGGTGCCCTCTTCGTTGTCCACCACTGAATCCCGTACCGGCTTTCGCACACAGGGGTAGGTTCACATGATCGTCAGACGTGCGCGTTTCCGCCTGCGGGCGACCGCGGCCGGCGTCGTCCTGGTGCTGCTCGGCTCGGCGCAGTCCGCCGACGCCGCGACCGGCACGGGATGGCACGGCCTGGGGTGGGATCTTCCGCCCCTGCAGCAGACAGCTTCGGTGAACGGCACGGGCGGCGGCTTCCTGCCGGTGGCCAAGCCGAAGGCGATGGCACCCGCGGCCGTCGCGCAGGTCACCTGGCCCGCCGCCGCGAGCAGTGACGTCGACCTGTCCGCGCCGGGCGGCCCCGGTCAGGTCAAAGTGGCGCGAGGCCGACAGAAGCAGGCACGGGCGGCGGCCGCGAAGGGCACGGTGAAGGTCACCACGCTCGACCAGTCGGCGGCGGCCAAGGCCGGGATCAACGGCGTCCTCATGCAGGTGGCACCGGTGTCCGGCGACACCGGCGGGCCGCTGCGACTCGACCTCGACTACCAGGGCTTCGGCGCCGCGTACGGCGGCGGCTTCGGCGATCGGCTCCACCTGGTCCAGTACCCGTCATGCCTCCTGTCTACTCCGGACAAACCCGAGTGTCGCCTCGGAACGCCGGTGGCGTCGGACAACAACAGCAGCACGCACCACCTGACCGGCGAAGTAGCGCTGCCCACCACCACCGGTGCGCAGGCCAACACCGCCGAGGCGAACACCGCCACGGCGAGGTCGGCGGTCGTCGCGGCGGAAGCGGGAACGGCCGGTGGCGGCGGGAACTTCGGCGCGACCGACCTCAAGCCTTCCGGGTCGTGGACGGCGGGTGGTCCCTCGGCCGACTTCCGGTTCTCCTACCCGATCGCGACGCCGTCGTGGCCGGGTGGCTCGGGTCCGTCGATCAGCCTCGACTATTCCTCCAGCGCGGTCGACGGGCTCACTTCGTCGACCAACAACCAATCGTCGGGCATCGGCGACGGCTGGGGACTCAGCGGCGGCGGGTACATCGAGCGTTCGTACAAGGGCTGTTCGCAGGATCTCGGCGGCAACAACGGGCAGACCAAGTCCGGTGATCTGTGCTGGTTCAACGACAACGCGACGATCTCCTTTTCGGGCGCGAGTGGTGATCTGGTGCTCGACAAGGCGACCGGCGCCTGGCATCCCAAGGACGACGACGGTACGCGGGTCGAGCGGTTGACGAACACCGTGAACGGCGACAAGTTCAACGAGTACTGGAGGGTCACCACCGCGAACGGGACCCAGTACTTCTTCGGCCTCAACCGCCTGCCCGGATGGGCGAGCGGCAAGGCGGAAACGCAGTCGACGTGGACAGCCCCGGTTTTCGGGAACAACGACAACGAGCCCTGCCACGCGGCCACCTATGCCGCATCGTCGTGCCAGCGCGCGTGGCGCTGGAACCTCGACTACGTCGTCGATCCGCACGGCAACGCGGTTTCCTACTACTACCAGCCGGAAACCAACTACTACAACGTCAACCAGACGGCCGCGACCGCGAAGGACCTCGGCACGGTCTACACCCGCGGCGGCTATCTCGCCAAGGTCGAGTACGGCTTCAACACCAACCTCGGCGACGTCTTCGGCCATGCCCCGGTGCAGGTCCTCTTCGACACGAGCGAGCGGTGTGTGCCCAGCGGCACCATCACCTGCGATCCCAGCCAGCTGAATTCGGGCACGGCGAAGTCCTGGCCGGACGTGCCGGCGGATCAGATCTGCGCACCGGGCGTCGCCTGCAAGTACGGCTCACCGACGTTCTTCTCGCGCAAGCGGTACACCAAGATCCGCACCCAGATCAGCGACGGCGGAACGGGCTGGAAGCCGGTCGGTGACTGGAGCCTGGCACAGTCGTTCCCGGCCAGCGGTGACGGTAGCCCCGCGGCGTTGTGGCTGGATTCGATCACCCAGACCGGCCGCGTCGCGAGCCCCTACACGGTCGGCACCGCGATCACACTGAATCCGACGACGTTCCACGGGGTCGTGAAGGCCAACCGCGTCAACGCCAACAGCCAGTACACCGCGATCACGCGGTACCGCATCGACGCGATCACCAATCCGCAGGGCGGGATCACCACGATCACGTACGCGGACCCGGAATGCGTGCCGGGCGTGAAGATGCCCGCCAACCCGGAGTCCAACACGCTGTCGTGCTACCCGGTCTACTGGACCCCAGGTGGTGCCACGGACCCGGTCCTGGACTGGTTCAACAAGTTCCGGGTCACCGACGTGCTCGAAGACGGCCGGACCGTGTTGTCCCAGGTGAAACGCACGCACTACGACTACCTCGGCGGCGCGGCGTGGCACCACGACGACAACCCGCTGACCGATCCGAAATACCGGACGTGGTCGGACTGGCGTGGCTACGGCGACGTGAAGACGACCGTCGGGCAGGCGGTCAGCGACCCCGCCGGCCCGTCGGTGGTGTCGGAGTCGATCTACCTGCGCGGCATGGACGGGGACGCCCAGCCCGGTGGCGGCAAACGCAGTGTCAGCGTGAGCAGCGACAACTGGAAGGAGTCGATCACCGACCGGAAGGAGCTCGGCGGATTCGTCCGCGAGACCATCTCCTACCTGAACGGCGAGCCGATCGGCGGAGCACTCAACGATCCCTGGGTTTCGGACCCGACGGCCACCGATGCCGACGGCCGCACTGCCGGCTACGTCGACACCGCGACCAGCCGCACCCGCACCTGGCTCGACGCTGCCAACACCTGGCGCATCGCGCGTACGCACACGACGTTCGGCAAGTACGGACTCGCCACGGAGGTCCAGACCGAGGCCGACACGGCCGACGCCAAACAGACGACCTGCAGCATCACGCACTACCTGGAGAACACCGCCGACTGGCTGCTGACCTCCTCGAGCGAGGTGCAGAAGGTTTCGGGGCCGTGTGACGACAAGGCGAACCCACCGGGCCCGGGCAACATCATCACCGACGCCCGGACCTACTACGACGACCAAGCCCTGGGCATGGCGCCCACGAAGGGCAACGTGACCCGGATCGACGGCTTGCAGTCCTGGGCCGCGGGTGCCGCGGAAACGTTCAAGGCGCCCGCCTCGACGTCGGTGTACGACGTCTACGGCCGGGTTACGAGCGCCACGGACGCGCTCGGCCTGACGACCACGACGGCCTACAGCCCGGCGACGGGGGGCCCGGTCACCCGGATCGTCACCACCAGCCCGCCGATCAGCGCGACCAACACGACCAAGCTGACCGAGATCAAGGACTTCGACCCGGTCACCGGCGCGATGACCGGCGAGACGAACCAGAGCGGACTGCGCACAGACGCGACGTTCGACGCGCTCGGCCGCACACTGGCGGCCTGGAGACCCGGCCACAGCAAGGCGGCGAACGCGCCGGCCGACGTGACCTACTCGTACACGGTCAGCAACACCGGTCCCAGCATCATCGTCACCGCAGGACTGCTCGCGAACGGCAAGTACGCGAGCTCGTACAGCCTGGTCGACGGGCTCGGCCGGACCGTGCAAGCCCAGATCCCGTCGCCGGACGACGGTGGCGGACGGGTGGTCACCGACTCGATCTACGACTCCCAGGGCAGGGCCTGGAAGACCCACAACGCCTACTGGAACAGCACGGCACCGGGCTCGACGTTGCTCGTCGTGCAGGACAACGCGGTGCCGAACACCAACGCCACGACCTACGACAGCGCCGGGCGGGCGATCGCGACCGCGTACCTGGCCAAGGGCACGGAACAGTGGCGCGCCACGACGATCCCGGACGGCGACCGCACCACGACGCTCCCGCCCGCGGGTGGCACCGCCACGACCACGATCACCAACGGCCTGGGCCAGCGGACTCAGCTGCTCCAGTACAAGGACCCGACGAAGACAACTCCCGGTTCGCCCGCGGACACCACGACCTACACCTACACGCGCAGTGGCAAGCCGGCGAGCATCACCGACACCACGGGCAAGAACCTGTGGACGTTCGGCTACGACCTGAACGACCGCAAGCTCTCGTCGTCCGATCCGGACACCGGGACGACGACGTTCACCTACGACGATGCCGGCAAGCTGACCAGCACGACCGACGCCCGGCACCGGCAGATCAGCTACACCTACGACAACCTCGGCCGGAAGACGACTGAGTACGACGGCGATGTGGCGTCGGGCACGAAGCTGGCCGAGTGGACCTATGACACGCTGCTGCCCGGGCTGGCGACCGCGTCGATCCGGTACGCGGACGGCAAAACCTACAAGAAGGAAGTCACCGGTTACGACACCGCCGGAAGGTCCACCGGCAGCGCCCTGACGATCCCGGCGGGGGAGACCGGGCTGGCCGGGACGTACCGGTTCGGGGTCACCTACGACCCGAACTCCGGCGCCGTGCGCACCATGACGAGCCCGGCGATGGGCAGGCTGCCCGACGAGGAGATGTCCTTCGGCTACTCCCCGCTGGGGAACCCTCTGACGATGCTCGCCGTCGACGACGGCGGTGGGGCGACGCAGCTGGTTTCGCAGACGAAGTACAACCCGATGGGGCAGGTGCTGCGGACCAACTTCCAGGACACGGCGAACCCGAACCAGATCTCGGTCACCAACACCTACGAGGACGGCACGAACCGGCTGGCCACCACGCAGGCCCAGCGGGCGACTTCCGCGAACTACTGGATCGCCAACCGCGTCTACTCCTACAACCAGTCGGGCGGCATCACGAAGATCGCCGACACTCCGGCGGGCGCGCTCGCGGACACCCAGTGCTTCCGGCAGGACTACCTGCAGCGGCTCACCGACGCCTGGACGCCGTCCTCGGGGGACTGTGCCACCGCGCCGACTACGGCGGGTCTAGGTGGCGCGGCGCCGTACTGGACGTCCTGGACGTTTGACGACGTCGGCAACCGGAAAACGCAGGTCCAGCACGCGAGCGCGGGTGAGGTCACCACGACGTCGACCTATCCGGCCTCGGGCGACCCGCAGCCGCATGCGGTCCAGGCGATGACCACGTCCGGACCCGCGGGGGCGGCGCAGTCGGCGTACAGCTACGACGAAACCGGGAGCACGAAGAGCCGCGGCCCGGACGGCGCGGCGCAGACGTTCACCTACGATGCCGAAGGGCACGTCGCCACGGCGACCGAAGCCAACGGCACGACCAGCAGCTACCTCTATGACGCCGATGGCGGGCTATTGATCGCTCGCGAGCCGACCGGCACGACGCTGATGGTCGGGGACACCGAGCTGAACGTCCCCACCAGCGGGACGAAGGCGCTCGGCACGCGGTCCTACGACTACCAGGGCCAGGTGATCGCCACTCGCAAGGGCGACACCGGGCTGACGTGGAAGCTGTCCGACCACCTGGGCACGACCTACGCCACGGTGGACGCGGGGAACCTGGCGGTGTCGAAGCGCTGGCAGGATCCGTACGGTCTTACTCGCGGTGCGCCGCCGTCGACCTGGCCGGACAGGCATGGCTATGTCGGCGGCTATCAGACCACGACTGGGTTGA
>Ga0307507_10004582_pt1 | contig 24194 bp, 7 predicted proteins | sample 7_EM_MG_FD_207223 | JGI IMG/M metagenome (GOLD analysis project Ga0307507, IMG submission 207223) | Populus trichocarpa ectomycorrhiza microbial communities from riparian zone in the Pacific Northwest, United States - 7_EM | ecosystem: Host-associated > Plants > Roots > Unclassified | place...
ATAGTTTGATTGCCTATAGCGCGACAGCCGTAGACTGGTTGTAGTAGAGGTCGTCTGCAGCACGATGGCTGTAGACTGGATGTAGGAGGTCGTCTGCTCTGCAGCAGACGGGTTGTGGAGGAGAGGTTGTCTGCTCTGCAGCAGATGGGTTGTGGAGGAGGTCGTCTGCTCTGCAGCAGACAGGTTGTAGTAGAATCGTTGGTTGTGGTAGAGGAGGTCGTCCGCTCTGTGGCAGACGGGTTGTAGTGGAGGTTGTCCGCTCTGTGGCAGACTGGTGGTGGTAGCTAGCGTTGTGATGACGCGTCCTTAGGGGGTATATAACCAGCGGCGCCCCTGCGACGACGGCGGAGGAGCAAAGGGAGGCGACGGACTAGGGGGGTATCTATATTACTGCTAAATAATAGGTAGAGTGCCTACTAAAAGCTATAGATATCTAGGGCCTTAAGCTGGCCACTCCCTTAGGAGTAATTATAGCAATAAGGCACCGCCAGAAGTATAATTAACCTTATATTTATAGACAAAGGCCTATACTAGAGACTTAAAAGGTATATCCCCAAAAAAAATAAGCACTTACCTTAGACCATATCCCTATCCAGATATAGCTAGATCTAGATATTAAGGCGCAACTAAATAGCAAAAGATATACAATAAGGAAGCTTAAGATAGACAGTTTCCTTAATATAGTTAAATAATAACTTTAAGACCTAGAAGAAATCTACCTAATACTAAACAAGTAAGGCTTATTAGCTACCCCTAAGGAAATCAACCAAAGACTAAAAAGGATTTAGGTAGCGATTAAAAACGGGCTAGAAGAGTACTGCCTAGTCTTAAAACCAGGCCCCTACGCATAATATACATGGTCCGCTTAATATGCAGTTCTTATTACTAGCCAACGACAAGTAAAAAGGAAATATATAAGTAGCTATAACCCTAAAGATAAGAGATAATATAAAGACACAAGAAACTAGTTAAAGAATACTCTAAAAAAAGAAGTAAAGAATAACTAGAGACGGTTTATAAATGAGTATACTTTAAACCTAAGCCTCCTCCATAATAAGCGCCTTTAGGGTAAGTAAAATAGGTAAAGAAAAAGGTAGGGCGCCTAGTAGAAGATCTATACCTACTACCCCTATAAAGAACAGGGGAATTATAGGCTATTAATAATAATAACAAAAAGGCAAAGATCCTTATAGAAAGGTTCTTCCCCTAACTAGCTCTAGTAGACCTTAGTAACATCACAGGTAAAATGCCGGTAACTTACTTATAGGTTAATAGCAATATAATAACGGAGGAAGTGGCTAGAACTATTAGCCGCCTTTTAAATAATATAGTACTAGGACCAGATGGAATCCTAAATAAGGCCTTAAAGACCTATAATCTACTTATAGTACCCTAAATTACAGATATAGCTAAAGCATACTTTATTATAGGCTACTACCCGCGACTTGGAAGATCTATAATAACAGCTATTCTATAAAAAGAAGGTAAAGTAGATTACTTAATCCCAGGAAGCTACCACCCTATTATCTTAGAAAACACCCTTAGCAAGATCTTAAAAAGGGTAATAGCGGACCGTATAGCAGATATAGCTAAGGAATATGCCCTACTACTATAAAGCTAAATAGGGGCAAGAAAGAACCGCTTAACACTATTAGCACTTACGCTACTCGCTGCTACTATTAAATCTGCATAGGCAATACGAAGGGACTTTATAGTATTAATACTTAGCCTAGATATTAGTAGTGCCTATAACAACATACCTTATAAGCACCTCCTATATATTTTTAAAGTAAAGGGCTTCCTAGAATAGATTATACGGTTTATTTAAGGGTTTATAGGCCAGAAAGAAATATTACTAGTCTTTAGTAGATACTAGAGCCCCCCTATTACAGTTGTAATAGAAATACTATAAGGGTTACCCCTCTTACCTATACTCTTCCTTTTTTTTATAAGCAACCTACTTACCTTTTTTAAGGAAGGGGCGACCTAGGGGATAAGCCTTATTAATAATATAAACCTAATTATATACGGGCCAACAGCTATAGAGAATTATAGAATACTAGAGAAAGTCTATAATACCTATATAGAATAGGTAAGATAATATAGAGTCCAATTCTTACTAGAGAAATACCAGCTAATCTATAGATCTTTAGTATATAATTTATATTTAAGGCTTTAGGGGCTAACCAGTTTAAGGCCTAAGGGTATTAGGAGTATAGGTAGATATAAGCTCTGGTGGAGCGCATATATATTATAAACGGCCTATAAGGGCTAAGTGTAGTATATTATAATGTCTAGGATTGTTAATTTTATATAGGGTCCATGCTTCTAGAGGTTACGCCTACTATATATAGCAGTAGTCTGGCCAAACATAATATATAGATCTAGTATTTGGGCTATGGGAGAAACCAAGAAAGGCCTCCCTAAATTACTCCTTAAACCATTTTAAAAGGTCTAAATAGCCTGCCTTTAGAGTATAACAGGTGGGTATAAGCAAACAGCTACAGCACTGCTTAAAAAGAAAGCTAATATTCCCCCCTTATAATTATATATTAAAGCCACTATAATGCAAAGGGTATAAAAGGAGCATAACTCTAATATTATAAAGTATATTAAGACACGACTAAATAAACTATAGAGGGACCCTAGGGTACCCTATAGGAGAGCAAACTAATAACCCTAAAGTAGGGAAGACATATTAAAGAAATAGGTAGAGAAAGTAGAAGAAAAATAGAGCTATATTAAGGCCTAGGCCTATATAAAGGAGGAAGGGGGACGCGTAAGAGATTAGTAAAGATAATAGTAAAAGTGTAACGGTGCTAGAGCGCGTTACCTACTACTTTGCCGTTTCCTAGGCAATTTAAGGCAATCTAAGGCAATCTGCGGCAATCTGCGGCAATCTGCCGTTTCCTAGGCAATTTGCCGTTTCCTAGGCAATCTGCTAAATCCTGCCATGTTCTGCCAAGTTGCTATTGGCTTGCTTGCTACTAGCGCCTTAACGACCTTTTATATCTTGCCAGTCTCTACTAGTCTTCTTTTTCTCCTTAGCTTAGTATGCTTATATAGTAGCAATCTATAAGCTTTGGTTTAAAAGCATTTATATAAGCCTGTTATATTATACTAAGCTCTCCCTATATTACCTGGGAAGGTCTTAATAATATCCTACCCTAAAAAGAAGACCTTTGTCTATAATAACGCGTTAACGCGTTAACGCGTTATACTTAAATATTAAAAAACTTATACTACTACGCCTAAGAAAGCCCTAATAATATCCTAATTTATAAGCCAGACTGTACTTAACCTATACGCCTAAAGGAACCCTAGAATTAAAACTAAATTATACAATTCTAATAAACCTTAGGAAGCTAATAATGGTACCTAAAGTGAGCTTATTTAAAAAACCTGCCTCTACCTAAGAGGAATACAAGATCCAATTAGGATTAGAAATTAAAGATAATAATAATGTTACAAATATGCATAAGCAGATTTGTGCCCTTATAGCTAATTAGAAGGTTAATTATTTCTAAGCCTAAAGCATATAAGAGACTCTAAAGGAGATCCTGAAAAGCCTTACTGCCCTATAAAACAGCCCAGCCTCCCCTTTATAAAGCCTTAGTTAACCCATTTACTTAACTATATATAATACACTAGAGAGTATAGATATAATAATAAAGTAATTAAAGTCCGTTAAGCTCCCTAACCCCCTACTATTATTAAATAGCATAGATCTAACCTTTAAGAACTAGAGAATCTAGGTGCAAGGAAAGCTTTATATTAACTATAACCATTTCCCCTCTAAAGAAGCTAAAATGCTCTACCTCTTTAGTTAAACTATTAGGGACGCCTAGCAATACCTTTAGGCCAAGTTTAAGGACAAGTTACTTGTTTAATTTATATCTATTAATAAGATAATATAGTACCTAGCTACTATCTATATTAATCTAAATAAAGTAGAGGATACCTATTATAACTATAATCGCCTAATAATAAAACTAAACTAATCCTTTACTAAGTTCCAGACTTAATTTTTATACCTAATAGGCAAAGGCTAGGTTCCTCTTGGGAACTACTGTTTAGACCTATATAATAAGCTAATGGTCTAACTATAGGAGAAAATTGCGGTAGCCTTAAACGACCTACTAACCTACTAAAGACTTATAGCCTAATGTTTATTACTAAATTCAGAACTAAAATAAATTAATGCTTATTCTAACTAACTAAAGAAGTCCTATAGCAACCAGAACCTATCTGCTATACTAGTGGGAGCTAGCGTTAAAAAATAAACCATAACCACCCTTATACTAAAAGTGGTCACAACTACCTACTTATAAGCCCCGTCTAAATTGCTATGTACTATACCTTTAGCTAATGCTTGTTGCAATACCCCAATTAACCCTGCTATGGTTACGTGCTTTAATTATGGAAAAGATAGTTACTTTGCTATGTCCTACCCAAAGCTAAAGGATATAGGTGATATTAAGGAGATAGAGGAAGAAGAAATATCTAACGAGTTAGGAAAAGAAGAACCCTAGGGAAAAACTCCCCCCTAGGGTATCCTATTAATATTAAAAAGATTAATCTAAGTTAGCTAATAGGTGGCAAATACTTTATGGTTCTATGTATAGTATCTTAAAATAGATATAGAGTTAATATAACTGCCCTTATTAATACTAGAGCAAATAGCTTTGCCTTCATGAATACTACTTATATAAATAACGTTGCTAAGTTCTTAAATATAAATACTACCTAACTAGAGAAGCCTATTTAAGTAAAAGGCTCTAATGGCTAAGCTGGTAAGCCGGTTACCTATATTTTAAAGCTATATATTGCCATTAATGGACAATACTAGTTTAGCATCCCCTTCTGTATCCTAGACCTAGGGTCCTATAATATAATCCTTAGCTAAAAATAGATGTCCTACTTTAATATTTGGCTAAACGTTTAATAAAGACAGTTTGTCTGGCTAGAGAATAAACTAAAGTTACCCTTCTTTGTTAGAGAAATCTATATTAACCGCAAGACATTAGCCATAAAGGCCAACCCTATCCACTAGTAGGATGTTAGGGACCGCGACCTAGCCTTTACTTAAGAAGATACCCACTATAAGGCCAGTAAGAACCCTATACTGATAAGGATAGTCCCCTAAAGGACTATAGTTAAGGAGGACTCTACTTATAGAAATAGAACGAAGAGTAATATAAACGGCTTCTAAATTACAGTGATCCGGCTAATAGGGAAGAGGATATACTAATAGGATATAGAGGATAACCTTTAGAAGATATAATAAGAGCTAAAAGGAGTAAAGACAACGCTAATACGCTAAAGGCCCCTAAGGCCGCGGACACCCCTACTATTATACAACCCCCCTATAGTAGATATTACGGCAATTAGCGCTATAGGTTTCCACTTTAATATATATTAGAAGAATAATAAGGTCTTTATAGCTAGCCTATATAAAATTAACTGGATTATTAATAAGAAGGAAGAAGGGCTAGTAGAGGAAACTAATAAGAAGCTAGTTAAGCGCCTCCTCACTATATACCTCTTAGACTAAAAAGACGCGTTCTTAAAAGCAGCCTTAGATATACTACCCCTATACCAAACCTACAATTATAAGATTTAACTAGAGGCCGACAACTCTCTAGGCTATAGCCCCCTTTACTAGCAAACTATAGAGGAACTAAAAGTAACTAAGTAGTACTTAATTGATAACCTCTATAAGGAGTTTATTAAGCCAAGTTAGGCCCCTTTTACTTCCCCCGTCCTATTTATAAAGAAACCTAATAAAGGCCTCCGCTTCTATATTAACTATTAGAAACTAAACGCCATTACTTAGAAAGATTATTACCCTCTCCTCCTAATTAATAAGACCCTTATATATCTAAGCCAAGCCAAAATCGTTACTAAGCTTAATATCCGCCAAGCTTTCTACCAAATTAGGATGGACCCTATATTAGAGAATCTAATAACGTTCCGCACCTACTATAGTTCTTATAAATATAAAGTTCTTCCTTTTAGACTAATAAATGGGCTAGCCACGTACCAATGGTATATAAATAATGTTCTTTTTAACTACCTTAATGAATTCTGTATAGTATACCTAGACGACATTCTTATATACTTAGATAATAAACTTAAGCACTAAGTTTACGTTAAAAAGGCCCTAGAGAGACTGCGGAATATAGGCCTATAAGTTAATATTAAGAAATATAAATTCAGAGTAAAAAGAATAAAGTATCTTAGGTTTATTGTTAGTATAGAAGGAATTAAAGTTAACCCTAAAAAGGTAGAGGCAATATATAATTAGAAACCCCCTTATACTATAAAAGGCATTTAGTCCTTTCTTAGCTTCTGTAATTTCTACTATTAGTTTATCTATAATTATGGAGTTATGGCTAAGCCTCTTATATAACTAACTAAGAACAACACGCCTTTTATTTTTAATAATAGCTATATAGAAGCCTTTAAGCAGTTAAAGCACCAACTTATCTCCTCCCTAATTCTCTGTTACTATAACCTAGACCTAGAATTAATGCTAGAAACAAACACGTCTAATAGAGTAGTAGTAGGTATTCTCTTACAGCTACGCCTAGATGGCGAGTAGTACCCTATTATATTCTTTTTAAAGACAATGGCCCTAGCTAAGTATAACTACAAGGTGCACAACAAGGAAATACTGGCTATTATATAATTATTATCCCAGTGGCACGCAGAGCTTAAAAGCACAGACTCTTAGATTAAAGTCTATTCTAATTATAAAGCCCTTAAATATTTTATAACAATAAAGTAGCTTACTAGTTAATAGGCTAGGTGGGCTAAAATACTCACCTAATTCTTCTTTATAATTATATACTGCCCTAGTAGGCAAAATTCTAAAGCTAATACCCTTACCCAGAGAGAATAGGACGTAAACCTATAGGATAAGCTAAAGGCTTAGCACCGGACACATGCCCTTCTCTGCCCTAAACAGCTTAGCCTATATATCTTTAAGGAACTAAGCTCTAAATAGAATAAGCTAGCGCCTATAAAAGGAGAGATCCTAGATAAACCAATGGACTAATTAACCGCATCCTAATCGCGAACCATATAGCCAAATCCCTAAAAGCCCTCCGCGACTAAGCTATAAAAGGCAACCCTAATTTAGAAATAGAAGACGGACTGCTCTTATACTAAGAACGGCTTATAGTTTTAGATATTAACAACCTATAAACGAAGCTAATCTGTGAAGCCCACTATTAAGTCTCTATGGCGCACCCTAGTTAAGACAAGACCTACTAACTATTAGCGCCTTACTACTACTAGTAAGGACTTCTATCTAATATAGAATGATTTATTAGGAATTACTATCCTTATAAATAGGTAAATACGCCCAGGGATTAAACTTCTAAATAGTTATAACTACTACCAGTTCCTAAACGCCCTTAGTAGCATATTATAATAGACTTTAAATTATTCTTAAAGGACAAATATGGCTATAATATGGCCTTTATAGTAGTTAACTAACTAAATAAGTAAGCTATTTCTCTCCCCTGCTTTAAGACTATAACTATAAAAGATATGGCCCGTATATATATTAACAACATTTACCGGATCCATAGCGCTTTTAAGTTAATTGTCTCTAACTATAGACCCTAATTTATATTGGACTTCTAGGACGAATTCTGCCGCATCCTTAGGATTAAAATTAAGCTCTCTACTGTATTCTACCCTTAGACTAATGGCTAAACTAAGATTATAAACTAATACCTTAACTAGCAACTTCGTCCCTTTATTAATTACTACTAGGATAACTATTTGGAACTACTGCCTATAATGGACTACGCACAGCTTACGCTCCCTTATAATAGTATAGAAATATTACTATTTAAGTTACTCTATGGATACAAGCCACAAACTTCTTTTAATTGGGATAGACCTATAGGACCTATAACGGCCCGCAAACGCCTTAGCTATAAAGAGGCCTAGATATTCACTAAGAGAATATATAGAGCCTAGGAGACTGCCTAAGCAATTATAAAAAAGGCATAAGAGAAGAAAGAGGCTAATGTGAACTAACACTGTTATAAGGTAGACTTTTACATAGGAGATAAAGTATAGGTGTTAACAAAGAACTAAAAAACCTAGAGGCTAAGCCATAAGCTAGACCACTAAATAGCTAGCCCCTATAAGATCCCTAAGAAAGTAGGGCACTTTTTTAAGGTTAAGCTACTAGAGTTAATAAAGATCCACCCTATTTTTTCTTTAGACTAACTACAGAAGGCCGCGGACGACCTATTACCTAGATAGTATAATAACCCCTACTACTAATCTAGATTGCAGAAGATAAGGAATGGGAAGTTAAAGAGACCTTAGTAGTTAAGAAGGACTATAGTACCTTAAAATACTATGCGAGCTAGGTAGGTTATAATAAAGATCTAAAATGGTACCCCGTATCTAATTTTAAGTACTCTCCCTATAAGCTATAAGATTTCCACCTAGCCTACCTAGATCTCCCTAGACCATCACGTAAATTAGACAGCTGGATTAAATGCTGGGAAGAAGGGCTAGATAACTATAATAATTTAGACAATAATAAAGAACTTAGATAAAGCCTAAGGGCAGGCTTTTTTAGGAGGGGGGGGGGGGGGGGGGGGGGGTGATGTAACGGTGCTAGAGCGTGTTACTTTGCCGTTTTTTAGGCAATCTAAGGCAATCTAAGGCAATCTGCGGTAATATGCGGCAATTTGCAGTTTTCTAGGCAATTTGCTAAATCCTACCATGTTCTGCCAAGTTGCTATTAGCTCGCTTACTACTAGCGCCTTAATGACCTTTTATATCTTGCTAGTCTCTACTAGTCTTCTTCTTCTCCTTAGCTTAGTATGCTTGTATGGTAGCAATCTACAAGCTTTGGTTTAGAAGTATTTATATAAGCCTATTACAAAAAGAGAGAAAGGAGCTAAAGTAGAGTATATAAAAGTACTGGAAAACTATCTACCGCAATATAATACTGGTTAGACTAATACTAGAGAGGTATTTAGGAGTTAAAGGTATAGAGGCTAACTTAGATAAGAGGAACCTAAGCTATAGTATAGTTAACGCTATAGGGGGTAAATACCTAAGAGCTCCAAGAAGGCCTAATAAAGGTAGAAAATATAATAGTAACACTCTTAAGAATAGGAATAATAGGACAAAAAGATTGGCTCTACTGGGTAGGTGTCCTAATAGGTAGCCTAAGATGCGAATATAGCTGGCTAAGATAGATACTAAAACACGTAATACTACTATGCCCCCTACGCACCAACTAAGAAGTAATGCTCTTAATAGCTGGCATAGAGAACTATAATACACTACTCTTAATATAAAAAGGTCTTAAGGCGGTTACCTAGTGGCTTATTAGATAAAATATACTGGACTAGTTCCGGGTTATAAAGGAAATAGTAATAGAAGGCAAAGGGGTAAGTAACAAGCGCCCCCTAATAACTCTATAGTAATAGAGTAAAGTATATAATACTAGCGCGTCCGTAGGCTTATTACGGCAGTAGTGGTTCCTAAAGAGGTTAAAAAGTAAGGTAGTAGAGCACTATAGGTAACTTATAGGCGCTAAATAGGCAAGTCCTAAAAGGCGGGGAGATGAATTACAAGGTTTTCTTAAATAGAGTTTTCTCCCTATATATAAATAAGAAGTAGTCCGCGTGGGCTTAATAGGGATCCAAATTAGACGTTAAGCAATAAATAATAATAATAATTATAGGACCTCCCTGCGAACGCTTTGGATAAATAGATTATAAATTAATTATAGATCTTATTACCCCCTAAATGTTCTAAAAAACTACGTCCTATATTTCTAAATATAGAACTTAATAGAAATGAATTAGAAATTAATAAATAGGAAATGGAAATTAATAAGCTAATGGAATATAAATATAAGAATAATATATAACGTGGTTCACGGTCGTGCGGCCTATACGGTCGTGCGGCCCACCTCAAACCCCACCAAAAATTAGAGAATTCATGCCTTAATATCTCAACAACCACTTTATAATAAATTCTAATAATTTAGATTTAGACTTTCATATATACTCTATAGCCTCTATTAAAGCTATATAGTAAATAGTTTAGTGGTTTTTAAGATATTAAAATTTATATAATTTAGGGGCTAAAACGAAGCTAAATCACTATATCTTAAAAACTACTAAACAATTTACTATATAACTTTAATAGAAGCTATAGAGTATATATAAATGTCTAAATCAAAATTATTAGAATTTATTATAAAGTGGTTGTTCAGATATTAAGGCATGAATTCTCTAATTTTTGGTAGGGTTTAAGGTGGGTGTAATGGAACCTTGTAGCAAGAACTACGGTAGGCTCGTTAATGGGCTAGGTATGTAGGTATAAACGACTAGTCAACAACATAACAACAACTAGTGGAGTAGTTGCCCAACAGATTAACTTTAATTATATTCTAAGATTTACTATAAAGAGAGAACTATCTGGGTAGGGACTGTGGTCCTTTAAATACACAACCATACGCCTAAGAAATCCCTTTACTCTATGAAGTACATGTACTCTATCTACTCTGCCCTATAGATTATATAGATTATACAGATTATATAGATCACATTATGTAACCTTAGCTACTATTCCTTATTATATAGTTCCACCAGATCTATTCTGGACCATGCCTATATTAACTAACTAGCTTCCTTTAACTCTTCTCCAAGTAGTTATAACATTGTACTTAAAGCATCCATAATACCATCTCCCTCCTCTTTATCTTTGTCCTTAAAGATTCCTAATATCTCTAAGTTGTCTACTAAAGGTGTAATATCTGTTTAATCAATCTAGTTAATATCCTTACTTATTATACCTTCTAAGGGTTTTAAATCCTTAGCCTCTTTTTCTACGGCTTATTATTTACATACTATTGCCGCAATACTATTACTTAGTAAGATTATGCCGTCTCTATGTTCTTATTATGCAAAAAAGGGGTTAGTTTGCGTTGCATTAGCAAGTCCTTTATTTTAGCAACCCTCCTCCTATTTAAAGTGTACTAAATCAAACGTTTAATTGTCCTATAATGTTTACTCTATCTCTAATACTAAGTGTACGCGTTCTATAACTCTTAATAATCTTTAAGTTCCCTTATTAATTTCCCTTAGGGTTTTATATTTAATTTGCCACTATAAAGCTTAATAACAAGCTTTTAAGCGCCCTAGGTGAAATTTGTTATCTTTAAGATAAAGACTATACTTATACTAAGAGAGTAAGGGAAGAGGAGTGTTAAGCCCTTAAAGCGCGTGCTTTAGCTTATGCCTATCTTTATTGTCTTAAGCAAGTTTATAAAAAGGTTTGTTTTAAGAAATAGAAACTTATTTAATAGGGTCTTTCTAAGCTAGGTAATAAGAGAGTAGTGTCTCCAGAGAAGGAAACAGTTCTAAATAATATGGTAGTTACTTCTCCTAAGTCCCCCTTAGGTAGTTTATCCTTTAGTAATCCTTTTTTAATGCTCCCTAACCTACTTTCTTTTAATACTCCTATACCTTTCCTATAGCATTCTCTAGGTTGCTTAGTAGTTCTTAGGTAGTCTCACTATAGCCTATCTACTTTACCTTATACTATGTTTTATTATCTACATCCTTATAACTAATAATCTTTAAAACTTACTATTTGTCTTCTTCCTATCCTCTATACATGTCTGCCTTATAGACTAGTAGTTTAACATTTCTGTATACTGGCTCTAGTATTGCGATATACTATATAGGGTAGATTTTTATTTTAGCTAGTAGGTTTAACTTATACATAACTAATAAAATTCTTTACTTAACTTTAAAAGGTCCTAGTCTAATATAGTCTAACTTCTTACTTAGTTGTTAACTCTTAAAATTTTTGTGTAGTAGCCACACTTTATCTCCCTTCTTAAGATCTGGTCACTTAGATCTCTTAGCATTATAGTACCTTTTTATTTATTCTTATACTAGTTTAGCTATTTCTTTAAGATTTGTATAAAGATTTATTAATGTCTCTATTCTTTCTTTAGCTATACTACTTATCTTCTTTACTTAATATAGTGATAATAATGTTCTTAGCTTATACCTATAATTCGCCTTAAATAGTAATGTTCCCATTTCTTCCTATAGTGTTGTATTATATATAAACTATATAACTGGTAATAATAATACCTAATTATTTTGCGTATAATTAACATAATGCCTTAAATACTGTTCTAGTGTCTAGTTTAATCTTTCTATTTATTTATCTATCTGCGGATAATACGCTATAGAGGTTGCTATATAAACTCCTTATTCTACTAAAAACACTTCCTAAAATACTACTATAAATCTTGGATCTCTGTCTAATACAATTTTGCTTAGTACTCCGTGTCTTATAAATACTTCCTTAACGTAAATTCTAGCGACATCTTCTGCTAATATCTCTTCTATATATGCTATAAAGTATCCCCACTTTATAAGCTTATCCACTATTACTAAGATTACATTATAATCTTATCCTGTAATAGGATCTTTTAACTTTAGTAACTTAATAATAAAGTCCTATAATATAACTTCCTATAGTCTTTCTAGTATTTTAATAAGTTATAGTCCTCCATATAGCTTATGCCTTATTAGTTTATTTCTTTAGCAATCTAAACATTCTCTTATAACTTGTCTCGCTAGTCCCTAGATTCCTTAAATAATATACTCCTCTTAAAGCCTTAACACTAAGCCTATAGCTCTATTATATCCTTATATCATTCCTTTATAAAACTCTCTTATAAACTCCTTAGCAATCGCCCTTGGAACATAAATAGCTTCTCTATTCTTATATTACTCTAAGTCTAGATCCTCTACCTATACTTCCTAGATCTTCTAGGTCTAATTACTTTCTAGTAACTTATAGACTTAACTTTCTCTAGTTGCTATAATTTTTGGGTAATTATACCTAATTAACCTATTTTTATCTTTTCGCAATAAAGCTCCTAATGGCTTTTCATTACTTTATAATTCAGCCCTTCTACTTAGCGCGTCTGCTTATATATTATCTATACCCTTAGTATACTAAATTTTAAAATAGTATTCTATAAGCATTTCCGCCCATCTAACCTATCTTTAGTTAAGTTCCTTTATTATTAGGAAACCTATAAGGTTCTTATGGTCCATTTTAACCATAAACAGTTTCTCTATGCCTTGCAAGAATGCTCTCTATTTCTTTAATGCTGTAACTATACCTAATAACTCCTTATTATAGATGTTATAGTTCAGTTCTAGTAGTATTATCTTCCAACTATAGTACGCTACTAGATGCCATGCGTCCTAATGCTTCTATAGTAAACATGCTCCTAGTATAAAGTCTAATGCATCTATCTCAACAACTGTGTCTAACTTTAGTTAATAGATCTTAAGGATTAGTTCCTGGGTAAATAACTCCTTAAGTTCCTTAAACAACTTCTTTTATTCTATTCCCTATACCTATAGTTCCTCCTTCTTTATTAATTATATAAATAGCTTAATGCTCTTTAACCATCATGCTATAAACCTCCTATAGTAATTGCAAAACCCTAAAAATAATCTTAACTATATAACGTTCTCTAGTTCTTACTAATTCACTATGGCTTCTACCTTCTTTAGGTCTATGCTAATTTTTCTTAGTTTAATAATAAATCCTATAAAATCGGTCTTTCTTATAAAGAACTTGTATTTCTTAATTGCTACTAGCATCTGTTCTTCTTATAGTCTTCTTAAGACCTATTTAATATATTCTCTATATTCTTCTTTACTCTCTAAGTAGATAATAATGTCGTTAAGATATACCATAATAAATTCATTAAGGTGTTCTCCTAACATACTATTAATTTGCTTTTAGAATATTACTAGTGCGTTTATAAGCCTAAATTGTATAACTAATGGTTTATATAGTCCTTCCTTTGACCTAAAAGCTGCTTTCTATTTATTACCTTCCTTGATCCTAATCTAATAATACGCCTATCTTAGATCTATCTTTATAAAGATCTTTATATTACCTATCCTATTTTAGATTTTGCTAATTAAGGGTAAAGGATACCTATCCTTCCTAGTAATGCTATTTAACTATCTATAGTCTATACACATCCTAAGTTTTCCGTTTTTCTTTAGGATAAATAATACTAGATATCCTACTGATAACTGCAACAGTCTAATATATCCCTTTTATAAGTTCTCCTAGATAAACTCTTTAAGCGCTACTAACTCTATTTTAGTAAGCTTATATATTAGAAAGAACTTTAAACTTATTCCTGGTTCTAACTCTATCTTATAGTCCTATACTATATATTCTAATAGCTTTTTACTTTCTAGCAACTACAACTTTTTACTATACTTATGGTATCTTTTTAGTACATAACTTAAGCTTTACTTAGTCTCTTTATATATCGCTCTGACTTAGTACTATACCAACTTGGTCTATTATTGCGTTTTGTGTTATTAAGTATCTCTAATATTAACCTAACCTATAACCCAATTAATCTTTAGATTATATTCCTGTAACTAAGGCATTCCTAGTATTACCTTGTCCTATCCTAATAGTAGGATATTAAAAGATATTCTAACCTGTCTTTTTTTAATAGTTAACTAAATAGGTCCTATTTTAAGATTAATAATGCCTCCTCTATAGGCTATCTAATCTCCTAAAATTGTTATAAGTGGATATAAGTGTTCCTTCTATTTATATAGTAACCCTATCCTTTTTACTGCTGCTAGTAATATATAGTTCCTTATTACTCTACTATCTATTAACGCTTTAAACTACTAATCTTGCCACTTAACTTATAAATTTAGGTATTGTCCTTAAATTCCTTTAAGGGTTTAAGGCTTTACTACTAGTTCCCTCTAGTTTTATAGGCCTCCCCTTTTTCTAACTATTGGCTACTAGATCCCATTTATACTTAGTCCAACTTAGGCCAATACTTAGTTTACTTCTTTTCCTCTATATGCCATAAATAAATATTCTCTAGGCAATCCCACCACTATTATCTGTTTAGGCATTCTTCTATAAGGAATCTTCTGGATTAAAGTGTTAAGTCCCCTTAGCTTTGCACTTCTACTAGGTGCCATCTATATATACTTGGCATCTCTAAACCACTTTTCTTCTAGTGCCTAATATATCCTTACTAGGTACTTCCAGTTTTTGTCTTTTAGTGCTCTATATATATTATACGTGTTATCCATATAAGCTATCTACAATAGTATATAATGTGCTGCATATTTTAGGTTAACTCTTGGCTTATCTTTACTCTTAAGTTTAAATCTATACCTAGTTAACCTAACTACTAGTATCTCTGCTATAGGTACTAAGATTTGTTACTTACTTCTCCAGTCCCTAGATCCTTCCTCTAGGTTCCTTAACATTATAATTAACGCTCCTTTAATATAACTTATGTGTTTCTCTGTAATAGGTTAGTTTTAGACTACCTTCTTATCTAGCCACATATAAAAGTCTTCCCATTTATTATTATATTGTTGCCTATACCACTTTCTATACAACTAGTTTAGTGTATATAGTTTGTCTATAAGAAAGTACCTTGTCGTTACTGCATTATAATATCCCTTAATGTGTCTTTCTTTAAACCTAACTAGAATATCTAGATCTTCTTCTTATTCCAGTTTATCTAACCACTTTACTCTAGGTGTCCCTATACTAGGCCTATTAGTAACTCTTTGTATAGGTACTCTATCCCTTATACAACCTACTATAGACCTTTTATCCAGCTTTTGCTCTTGCCATATAATAATTCTTTATTTAAACTTATTTATAGTTTCTTGTTTTCTGTGTCTTGTAGCTAGATCCTTAAAGTTATCTTACTTCTTAATCTTAGTATTAGCTTTTTAATCTTTAAGCTAAACACTATGTTTACCTAGGAATGCTATAGTCCTTATTTATTTATTACTAAACTAAGTTGCTACCCTTTCCCATTAGTTTTTGTCTATTATGGGTTTTTAAGCTATCTTTATTACGTATTACAAGTCTAAAGCCTTCCTTATCTCTTCTTAAAAATCTTAAACCTATAGCCTTTTACCTTTTATAAGTAGTAAGCTAGCACTAGCAGTTATCTACTTGTTTAATTATCTTTAGATATTACTCCTTCCATCTTATAAAGTAATAGAAATTGTATCCAATGGTGTTATAATACCCATTACTAATCCGCGTTCTATAGTGGTTTTAGTCTCTACTTCTATTACGTTATTAAGGTTTAAGTACTCCCAGTTAGCCTCCTTTTTATTCTTATCACTAATAATTAATAAATACTCTAACTCTATTATTATTGTTACTAATCTTTATCTGTATATTGCTATAATATCCTAATCTAGCTTATAGAGTTAATCTTATTCTTTATCTAACTCTCTAGTTCCTTTAAGTTCTCTTAACTCTGGTTCTTATAGCTAATAGCTTACGCTATACTTAGCGTCTTTATAAATTTAGCATGTGTTGTTATAACAAAATATAAAGTATCTGATTAAATACTCCTTAGTCCTGTGCAACACCCTTATATCTATGTTATTATACTCTAATAACCTAGTACCCTTTACCACATGGTTACTTTAACTACCTTTACAGTCTCTAGCAAAATAACCTTATTTTCTGTAATTTATATAAGCTTTATCTTTAAACTATTTCTCTTGTTATAGAGTCTACCTAAATATCTTCTGCTACTAAGATCCCTAGTTTAGCCTCTGCTCCTAGGTCCTATAATTACTTAATCCTTAATCTCTGGGTTTTTATGGTTTCTTTATCTATCTCTTAGATTCTTTAGTACCGCTTAGGTCTATTAGCTTTGCGCCATTCTATAGTTTTTAACTCTGTGTCTATTATTGCGTACTCTACGCCTTATATAACTATAAAACTCTATCTTACCCTTTCTTAGCTTGTTCCCTTTAATAGATTATATTATTAATCTTTATTAACTAATCTATTAAGTCTTATAGATTCTCCGCATCTTCTATTAGGATAATTATGTCCTAGATTTTAGCCTTAAGTCCCTATTTATACTATGCTATAAGCGCCTTATTATTTTACTTAACCTATATTATAAGTGTCTAAAACTGTGTTATGTACTTAATTACTAAAGAACATTATACTAAGTTTTAAAGTTTTTATTTTACTGTAGTTAATACTTCTAGGTCTCTAAATATCTATATTAACCTTTCCATAAACCCATTCTAACTGGTAAATATAAATTATACATCTTAGTTAGTAGTTATTATACCACTAGCTTATATTTCTGTAAGATAAGGTTTAAACTATTCTAACACCCTTCCTATTAAGAACAGTCCTATATATACCACTTAGTCTATAGCCGTTGCTAGCTTTACTCCTTCCTATATAACCTTAAAGTGCATTTATATAAGGAACCTCTTAAGTTTTAACCTTTCTCCTAAGAATTGTTTAATTAACAGTAACTTAACTTTTACTGCGCTAATTCCATTAATGCGTTCCTTAAGTATCCTATTATTATCTAATAAGCAATTAACTATTTCCTATAACTAACCTCTTGTAATTAACTATAAGTCCATATCTACCATACTAGTATCTCCCAATCCTAAGGTAGTTGCTACCATTAATAGCATTGCGACTAGTGCTCCCTTAGGTAGTATATTGTTTAACTTCTTTCGCGTTTTAATACTATAACCTTAGTAGTGAATATATAACAGAACCTTATAGCAACAACTATAGTGGGCTTGTTAATAGGCTAAGTATATAGGTATAAATAACTAGTTAATAACGTAACAACAACTAGTAGAGTGGTTGCCTAATAGATTAACTCTAATTATATTCTGAGATTTACTATAAAGAGAGAACTATCTAGGTAGGGACTGTGGTCCTTTAAATACATAACCGTATGCCTAAGAAATCCCTTTGCTCTGTAAAGTACGTGTGCTCTATTTACTCTACCCTATAAATTACACAGATTACATAGATTACATAAATCACATTACATGACCTTAGCTACCATTTCTTATCACATAGTTCCACCGGATCTATCCTGGACCGTGCCTATATTAACTAACTAGCTTCCTCCAACTCTTCTCTAAGTAGTCGTAACATTGTACTTAAAGCGTCCGTAACAGTGGGCCGCATAACTATTAGGCCGCACGACCGTAAACCATATTAGATTATAGATATAATAAAAGCGATTTAAATAGGAAAATAATAGCATAAGGATATTATACTTACTAAATGCGAAATTTAAAATAATTAATTGTACTATTAATAGAAAATAGTAGTTCCGAATTCCAAACCTTTATAATTTAAGATACTTAAATTTGTATACAATTCCTGTATAGTAGGACATCCTGGCTATATAAAGACTTGTAAGATTGTTTAATAAGTATACTACTAGCCTATAATGCACGACTACGTATAAAAATACGTTTAAGTATGCAGGATATGTATATATAGAAAGACCTCTTATATAAAGAAGTAAGGAGTACTTTAACTAGTACTAATTCCAATACAAAAATAGCGAGATATTTTAATTAACTTTATAGTTAACTTACCTAGCAGTAATAGGTTTACGAATGTTATAGTAGTTATTAACTGTTTTATAAAAATGCGATATATAATCCCTATGGACTTAATTAATGCAATATTAATAGCTAAATATTTCATTAAGTATGTCTTTAAACTACACAAACTTCTTAACTTAATAATATCTAACTATAAAAGCTAGTTTATTTTTAGACTTCTAGCAAGCTCTATATAAATAATTAAGTATTTAAATATAACTCTTAACTATATTCTATTTAGAGACAGATAGTTAAACTAAAATTGCGAACGTGATTATAGAATAATACTTATAAATATACTGCTTCTACCTATAAGATAACTGGGAAAAATAGCTGCCTTTAGCTAAGTTTACTGCAAATAATATAATAAATATATTAATAGGCATAACGCTATTTTACGCAACCTACGAATAAGACCCTTAACTTAGATTTAAACTATAACCTAAAACTAATATAATAGGACCCACAATTAAACGGATCCAGTTAATTAATATATATAATTTTCCTAATTAAATAAAGCAGTTAACGGAACTATTATAAAGGAAATTAATATATGCTTAAATAGTAGAGGAATAGTATACAAATAAAGAACGAGCTCCTATATAGGACTTTAAGGAAGGTAATATAGTTTACTTAAATATACAAAACCTGCAGACTTAACGGCCCTTAAAGAAACTTAATTAAAAGTTTACAGGCCCGTACTAAATTAAGCAGAAATTAAGCCTATATACCTATAAGCTTAAACTACTAACTAAGATAAAAATACACCTAATATTTTATATAAGCTTATTGCAACCTTTAAAAGATAATCCTATAACTTATAAAATTCCGCCGCTATCTCCTATAATTATTAATAACGGTAATAGTTTTTACTTTATTAACTTAATTAACAATATATAATAAAAACCATAATCTAAATAATTTAAACTTTTTATTAAGTGGAATGGATATAAAATATAAACCTAGGAAACCTATAACTAGATTAAGGCTAACGTACCTTCCTTAGTAAAAGAATTCTATAAGGACTATCCTTTGCGGCTTACTTTGGCTAAATAGACGTAATATAAAGGTAAATAATTACCACTTAATATAAATACATAAAACATAATAGCAGGAAGCTTAAATTTAAAAAGAACTTAAAATATATTATAATATTTATAATACGATTATATAACACGCAAGATATTAAGGAATTTTAACCGCCAGTTAAAGTTGTCTAATTAGTTAAATTTGCCTTACCAAGACTACCACCTAATATAAAAATACGATACGCGATAAAATTATAAATTCTTAACTAAATTAAATTATTTTAAACCTTTGGCTAAAGGGGGGGAGGGGGTACTATAATGGGACTAGCCTAGTTATAGTAGGAATATCTTAGTAAAACACTTAACAGATAAATTTTAAAGCTTTAACCAAATTCTGCTAGATTCTGCTAGCTTAATTAACTTCTACTAAGTTCTGCTAGATCAATTAAATTCTATTTAAGTCCGTTAAAGACCACATATGTATATATACACGCATTAACCACCAAGACCCCTAACTATTTAATTATATAATTCTTTTATTATTCCTTTCTCTTCTTTACTATAACAGAACGCTCTAGGAGGTACATATCAGATAAGACAGTAGGAGGTTTCATCAATGTCCCATCTACGTCCCATATATGTCCCAGAGAAGACATAGTTAGATAAATAGGGGCAAAAGGTTTTACTAGTATCTTAGAAGGTTTATATAGGAAGCTAGTTCTCCTCTAGAGAAGAACCAGTAATTAGTCTCTAAATAGAAGTAGTTAGAAGCATTTGTCCTTTAATATATGCAACTTATTCTACCTTTAACTTACCTTTTACTTACCTGTAACACTGCCAATTAGATAATCATACATTCTAGTTAGGCTGGCCTCTTACAATTCTAATTACTTACAATCCTTTACAGAAGGAACGTACGGCTATTAATTAACAATGACAGGCCATACCTCCTTACCCCCTAAAACAACGCCCTTACCATAAAAGGCTGACAGAGTCTCCCCAGAGGAGCGTATCCCCTCTACTTATAAAGGAGTAGACTAGGAAGCTATAGCTAGTCTATCTAACCTTTTAAGACCCTTAGAAACGATCACCGCTAGGGAGTTATTAGAGCGGTTACTACATAAGACCCTATAAAAAACAAAGGAGTTGGAGATATAATTAAGACAAGCATATTAAGACTACTAAGGACAATTATAAGGATAATTAAGGGAAGCATAGACACCCTAGACATGAAGTGGACTTAAAGGGGTAACGCTATACTACGCTATAATATTAAAAAAAACCTAAATTCCGCATAAAGGAACCTAATAAGTATAATAGTAATAGTCTCTAGAACTGTAATCGTTTTATCTATTAATGCAAAACTAAGTTTTAGCTAAACCTAAAATATTACTCTAATAAGTATAATTAGATACTAATTACTTCTACCTTCCTATGTGGCACTGTTGAGAGCTTATAGACACACTATAAGAAGAAACTTACCACACCCCTTAAATTTAGCGAACTTAAATTATAGTTAATTAATTAGATCTAAGACCCTACTAATTAAGGGATAGATTATAACCAGTAATACTATAACGCCAAACAGCAAAAGGGCTAGAGTGTAGTCCAGTTTATAAACTACTTAGAAGAACTAGAAGACAATATACCCTACTTAGACCTATGGGATGACACTATATAACTTTACCAGCTACTTGCTAAGTTATAACCTAAGATTTAACAGGCTATATAGGAGAAGGGCGAAATTCCTATCTTCTAAGAAAAGCTTATCTCTAAAGCTACTTGGATTAAGAACGCTAAAAGAGATTATCTAGGGAAGCGAAAGGAATAAGACGCTAATAATAAAGAGTATAGAACTAGACCTAGCTTTAACAAAAGGGGTAGATTCTAACCTAACCACTCTATGGAAGGATAACGTAAGCAGGCTTTATAACCCTAAAGCAATACTGGTCAACCCCAGAATAATAATAGGCAGAAACCATAAAACCAAGAGTTATGTAGCTATTATTACTGCGGCAAGAAAGGCTATATACAACGCTTTTACTGGCAAAAGAAGTAAGAGGATACTTAATTGGGAAAAGAGAGAGCCTAGTAGATCTTTACTCCCTTATACTAGGCTAGCAAGAAAAGGAGGGAGTAAGCTGCCGTATAGTTATTCCTGTCTCCATTTAAGTTAATAATAAATAGGTAATATAAGACTGCCTTATAGACAGCGGCGTAACCATAGGGTTTATTTCTTAATTACTGGTAAAAGAATTAGATTTGGACCTTAGTGGCTTATAGGTGCGCACTATTTAAAGCATTAGAGGCTACTAGATTCCGTGCTACGGAGAATAAACTTTTTCTATAGCCAGCTAGGACCGCAATAGTCTATGGGACACGTAGGAGATACACTTCTACGCCGCAGAAATTAAGGGGTATAATCTTATTTTAGGATACCTATGGCTTTAACAAGTTAATCCAGACATTAATTGGCCTTTAGCCTTATATTAACACCAGAAGTCTTAACCGCGTATTATAGTTAAAGATTAAAAGACTTTCTTAAACTATGTGCAAGAGAAAGGGTGGGCGTATACTATATATACTACCCTTAACACTAAGAATAGGGACATAGGGTATTTATTTTTGGATATCCGGCTATACGCAGTTAAGGAACTAGAGATTCTACAGGAATATATGGACTTAAAGAATGTTGCTAATAAGGAAGCCGCGCATACCTTGCCTAACCCTATATTGGTAAAGTATAAGATAGACATAGGAGACAAGGAACCTCCTTTTAGACTACTATATAACCTATTAGAAAATAAGCTAGGAGTATTGCGTTAGTATATAGTAAACAATCTTTAAAGAGGATAGATTTGGCCTTCTATAAGTTGGGTAAGGGCACCAATTATATTTATACCCAAAAAGGACAAGACCCTTTATCTCTGTGTTAACTATTAGGCACTAAATAAGATTACTGTAAAGAATTGCTACCTGCTACCCTTAATAGGGGAGCTTATTAATAGGCTGTTAGGCATAAAGATATTCACAAAATTAGATCTAAAAGATGTATACCATTAAATCCGGATTAAAGCCGGCAATAAATGGAAAACGGCGTTCTGAATATAGTACGGCCACTTTAAGTACCTAGTAATGCCATTTAGGCTTACTAACGCACCAGTGATATTCTAGGCCTATATTAATAAGACATTATTAGGCCTATTAGATATAATATATATAGTCTACCTTAATAACATTGTAGTCTACTCTAATAACTATAAAGTATATACGCACTATATGCAAATGGTACTAGAAAGACTACAGAAATATAAGCTCTATATAAGCCTAAAAAAATACTTATTTTATGTCATTAGCATTAATTTTCTAGGCTTTATTATCAGCGTTAACGGAGTATTAATGGAGAAAAGCCAGGTAGACGCCATTAGGAAATAGCTATACCCTATAATGTTTAGGGAAGTATAGGTTTTTATAGGCATAGCAAACTTCTACTAAAGGTTTATTATTTATTACTTATAAGTAATACTCCTAATTACCAATCTGCTAAAGGGATTTAAGGATAGTAAGAAGTTAGGACCCTTTATATTTAGGGAAGCTGCCAAGTAGGCTATAGACCAGTTAAAGGATTTGTTTATATCAGCGCCTATCCTAATATACTTCTGCTAGGAGCTATATATACACCTTAAAACAGATGCATCCAGCTTTACCCTAGGGGCAATTATATCTTAATTAAAAGATGGAGAATGGCATCCTGTGGCATTTTAGTTAAGGAAAATAACCCCTATAAAGCAGTATTATATAATACACAACTAGGAGCTACTTGCGATAGTTATAGTAATAAAGCACTGGTAACATTATTGTATAGGAAGCAATTATTCTATTAAAATCCTTACAGACTATAATAACCTAGAATACTTTATGACTATAAAGGTGTTAAGCAGTTAACAAGCCAAATGGGTAGAGGCACTATTATAGTACAACTTTAAGATTATATACTACCTAGAAAAGACAAATCCCGCTAATAGGTTGTTAAGATATCTAGATTATAAGACTAGAAGAATCCAGGACAGCATAGGGGAAATAATTCCTATATTACAAAATTTACTTAGGAAGAAAGAATAATCTTTCCCTAGAACTACAGAATTCTATAGTAGGGTAGAGGTCCTAGCAATGCAGCTGCAAAGCACTATAATAATGGAGCTATAGGATATAGTTACGGACTAGGTTATAGACCAAGTAGACATTACAAAGTTGGCGTACCCTAGAATTAGCAAGAATTCTATAGGATATGCTAGGGGTATCACGGCACCTTTAACTCAACAGCGCATTAGCTGCAAGTTTCTAGATTTAGAGGGGATAGGCAAGATACCTATCCACAGTATAGTACACTGCACAACGGCAGGAGAATCTACTGGCACTAATGGTTTAAAATATCTTATGCCATGCCTAGGGTCTACAATAGCAGCAGGTAAAATGGAAACAAGTAATCTATATAAAACCTTTCTAGATCTTTTTATTTTATTTTTATATCCAATTGTATTATACTACGTACAATACTGCGCATGCAGCCTCTGGGCTATGGCGCTATAGTCCTATATACATGAATCCTTCCCAGGCAGCTTAACATGTACTAGTAACTAAGTGGACA
>Ga0307507_10004583_pt1 | contig 24175 bp, 20 predicted proteins | sample 7_EM_MG_FD_207223 | JGI IMG/M metagenome (GOLD analysis project Ga0307507, IMG submission 207223) | Populus trichocarpa ectomycorrhiza microbial communities from riparian zone in the Pacific Northwest, United States - 7_EM | ecosystem: Host-associated > Plants > Roots > Unclassified | place...
CCGATATCATGGTACGGTGCCTGGCTGCCCATGGGGGAAATAAGTTTCAAGCATAAGTTATATGTACTTTAGATACTTTCATTATCTTTTATTTTCTATCTTCTAATTCTACACTTTATTTCGTCTTATTCATTCCTCTCCTCTCATGGCTTCACCGTTGCTTTCCCTACTATTCATAATATCTTGGCGCCAAGATTTCCGTAGACTTTTCGATTTGGTAAGTATATGGCGTTTACCTACTGTAACATACCGTCTAGTGTTTGGGGGGATTCCCGAACGTACCTCCAAGGCAACGTCACCTTTTGACCGCCTGGCTAAAATAATTCAGGACGGTACTTGTATAAAATTAGGTAAACACTTTTGCACCGTCTACCGGAAAGTGACTTGGTTGAGACGCCACCATCTAGTTTTATCACCCAAATTTTAAAAACAAGACGGTTAGGTAAACGGGCCCTTAGTATCAATATCCGAGTGTGGAAGTGGATTTAATATGAAAATCACAATAAATATCGAGGAATATTAGCATAATTATGCTGGATTTTTTGCAACTGCTTAAAGAGACCAGTAATCGTCAAGTTAGAATAAACTCCTACGTAGCAAGACCACCGCTAGCTTCGTACTTAACCATTCAGCCACATAGAGCTTGAAATAATTGGGCTGTGTGCTATATGGCTTGAGTTACCTCCTCTGGCAAGGTCTCTTTTGTTTTTTGTCTTCTAGAAGTTGACCAAGATACCATTTGTTGTGATTTCCGCCTCTCTCCCTAAGAAAGACGCCTTTGATTCCCTTGCCTATGGCCGATAGTATCTAGGCCCTGTGAAAGCTGGGCACAAATCCCTTTCTCCTCGGATCCGCAGAACCAAGCACCGGTGCTTTCATCGGGTAGGGGTAGGAAAGGACTGCCGCGGGAATGCTGAGCTGTGGGATGTTGATCATGTCGAAAATGGAGGTAATGATCAGTCGGAAGGATTTTCCGGAGTGAATCTAAGTTGCCCAAGAAATAAGACCGGTTTGTATTGAAGCGGCTATGGAGTTGCAAGACTGCCGGTAAAAAAGAGAGAAGAAAAATTCTACACGCACTCGCTGTTGCCTGCAAGCGCGGGCATTTCTGTTATAATATAGACCTAGAGTTGCCCTTATTGATCGTTTCGCTGATCTCTGCACTTGCTTGAAACCTATGCCCCACTATGTTACTTACTCTTGTTCCGGAAATGAATGGGTGTATGCCGGGTATGATTCCTGCATTCGGAAGATTTCTTAACGTTTGCTGCTCTATATGCCTCGCTGTCCTTCCCTTTTTCCCTTCTCCTTTCCCAATAACCCCCCCCCCCCTTCTTTGGAGCCTAGTGACCATTTAGTAAAACTGGGATCCCGTTCGCTTAGCCTAAGACAATTCTTAGCAATTTCTAACAGGAGGCGGCGGAGGACCGGATGAGTGATTTTTCGTGATTTGGCCCTTGCCCATCTCTCTTTGAAAATTTAATTCAGTCAAACAAATGAAAACGAATCACGCGGGTATTTTAGTCCGATTTGTAGATATGCCATTTTCCCCAGAATTAATCATGGGATTTTCTCTTTTGCCTCTATTGGTAGAAATTTTAAGCTAATTCCATGTTCTAAAGAAGCATCACTAGACTAGTAACTGTGGGAAGGATGTAGTTGACTTTAGTAGTCGCGGGAGCATGATTGATCGTTCAAAGTCAGAGGTATTACAGATGGTTAGAGGGAGTGCGAAAGATTGCTCAGCAGTTCACGGAATAGATTATACCGACATGTCTTTCCTTTTGTATCGCGTGTGTGTACGGAGGAACTAAGGCATGTGGAGAAATACAGAGATAGGTGTGGTGATCTATGGAAGGATCAGAATGTGCCGCTTATGTTTTACTTATACACCCGTCCTTACCGTTATCTTTTTTTAGTAACTCAAGAGCGTGAGCCAATGAACGAGTAAGTTAAGAGTGGCATGTTCGGAGCTAACGCAATCTACACTTCACAGCTAGGGTTGCCGAGTTTCCAAATAAGTTTAAGAATGTTTGGCTCGCTGTGGTTTAGGATAGCGGTGATTTCGAATTGAAATACTAGTTTAAAATCAGAGCTCTGCCGGACATGGCTGTAAATTCCAATTTTCCAAATCGCGACTCGGAGACCTTAAAACTTACTAAGAAAATACTTAAGGGTGCAAAACAAAAATATCTTAGCCCTGAATATCCACACATACTCCGGAACCTTCCAAAATAGTACCCCCAACACCCCCCAACCTCCGTTGTTCAGGAGCCATGAGATCCCCGCGGACCGCTCTACCGTCATCTCATAGAGATCATCTTGAGTCCCGGAGTTTAATCGCCAAATAACATTCTCATTTTCCGACGTTCTACTTTACGGAAAAGTCATAATCCCCTCCGGCAAGTTCGTTCCCACAATTTCTCACTTTAGATTAAGTCAAACTCCGGAACACTTCAACCTCCGCTGAACTCTAACGCACAGGAATAACTAGTTAAGTAGGAGCTCACACAACTGTCGAGAGAACCTCGGGAGAACAGTAGAATATCAACAGGGTGTTCTTGGAGAAGTTTTTTTTGACGGGGTTGAGTGGCAATATATGGGAGCGAGTAATTTATCCACCATGGGTAGTGAAAGTGGTTGGTCGGGTGCGACACTATGGGGCGGCATTTTCATTCGATAGATCTCGGCAAATGCTAGGCTAGATCAACGGGCAAGGAGTGATATTTCATGATCCATAACCGTCAATCATTATTCTCGAGTAATTGCGCCCTAAATCTACAGACCCTCATATGCACCCGGGCCACCTTGTTTACTAAATATACAATGCAATCCCTCCTATCCATCAAATATATCAGGCTAAATATATATAGCTCCAATGCCCCAAACTCGATTATCCATCTTGTGGTCTAGAAAGAAACTTCTCGAAGCAACAATCATAAACGGTCACCCCCCTCTCCCCTGGTCCCAGCGTAAACCTCTCCATATATCGGCTTCCTAACCTCCTTCTGACTTGATAACGTCAAATGCCTCACTCCTAGGTTTGGCACAATCCCCACATCCCCCCAGCGCACCTTCTTCCCTACGATCCCCTCCGAGTCAGCCCCCCAGGCATGGCAGGCAGCCGAAATCGCCGCAGAGCAACTACCGACGGTGGTGATCTCGGCAGCAAATGGTTTATACCCCATCCCAGCGGCAGTCAGAAGTGCAAAAATCCCCAGCGTGAGAACGAAAATGATGGCAATGCAGGAATACCCCACGGTATTTATCGTTCTCGTAGTCTCCTTCCCGAGGGGGTCTGATATCTCGACTCTAGCAAGAAATATGGATTGCGAGGTCAGCCAGTGGAGGAGGCCGCTGAGGGTCATTAGAGGAATGGCGTATGTGTAGGGTATTTGTAGCCAGTATGTGGAGCGTTGGCCTGGACGCGGGGATGTGACGCGGAGGGTGCGGTGGTGGTGACCGAAGAGGGACCATTCCTGACCCGAGAGCATGCAGGTGAAGAGGGAGTTGTAAGTTAGGTAGAGGAATGAGAGGATGGTTTGTGGAAGGTTCGCTAGGAGGATTGCCTGGGTTATGCTTTTGATGGGTATGGTGACTCGGGAGACACTGTTTACTTTGCCGAAACCCCTTGTCCACCTTTTTTATTCCCCCGTTAGTATTAGGCACGCGGGGAGTTCTAGGAGAGGGGGTGTGGGCTTACATGGATTTAAGGTCGGTGCTCCAGTATTGCCCGTCATGGCCCATGCCCAATCGAAGTAAGGCCCCCGCGACAATAATAGTTGTCAAGCAGAAGAAATTACAAGTTATCCACCTCGTCTTACTAACGTTGGTCCACCACCTCTGCACCTCCTTTTGCTTCCATTGCCTCGGCCCGGCCCTCCACCCACGCCTCCACTCCCTCTTAATGAATCGTCGATCAGCGAAGCATATCTCCGTTGTTGTGGGGTCCGGGATTCTCAAAAAGGAGTCCACAGCATCACCCAAAGTAACCAGAGTGGGCTCCCGAGATCTAACCACCGCCATGACCATACTACAGGCCTTCACAAGATTGCAGCAGATAACAACGATCATGATCCCTAGCGAGAACTGCACCTTGCACTTCTCCGCAGTCCTCTCACTCTTGCATCCGCTGATCTCCACCTCTTCCCCTGTTGTGAGCTTTACCCGCCATGGAAGCCCATCCGTCACATTTGAGGCTAGCGTGCTTGGGTTACAGGTGGGTGGGGATGACAGGTAAACTTGGCCTGTGCCGGCTTGGTTGTAATCGCACATCCAACTACTTGGCGAGGCTCCTTCGCTACTAACATGAATTATATCCAAGAGAGTGTTATTGTGCGTGGTGTTGGAAGTATTTTTGGTGATCAGGAATAGGTTTCTATGGTCGGACACGAAGTCGGTATTGTAGAGTTTTGTACACTCGGAAGGTGTGTGGTCTCCGTAGCTCTGAGTGCTAGTATCGTATCCCTCGAGCACACTGCTAAATAGCTGGGTATCATATGGACCTCTCCGGTACTCCGAGTAACCGTACCCCCTCCAAGTTGTGGTGTTGTATGATTCACGGTAGAAGTCGCTGATTAGCGCATCAGTGATATTCGAGTAAGCTCCTGGTTCAAAGTGGTCATTGGTCACTGCGGTTACGAGGAAATCATTCGCCGCTAATGAAGTATAAACTGCCGAATTGTACCTAAAATCTTCCAATCAGCTAGGATTCGGATTGGTGTGATAACATAGACATACAGCAAATGCAAAGGAATACTCGTAAACCCAATAGCAATCCACAACAATGTCCTCTCGAGCTTAATCCTGAACAAGTTTCTAATACTCGGAACTCCAATGTCCATCCACCGCCTCCTCGCGTGTGCAGCATCAATCTCGCTGCGAGTTGGTGCTGCGAGACACTGCTGTGTATAATTACTCCCGGACAATAGCAGTGTGGAAAGGGCGTTTATTCCCAGGTGTAGCCACAGCCCGATCGTTCTACTCTTATCGCAGCTGCCCTCATACAATGTCCCAATACCCCTCTCCATTTCGTACTCAGGATTCGTGGTGGCGTATATTGTCAAACCGATGTTTATAAAGAGAACGAATACAACGGAAGTTGCACAGGCTAAGACGCCAGTGTGCCAACCGGTGTACCAAACTGGCTTCCATACTGACGAGAAAGAGCCCTGCCGTTCCTGAGTGAATTCGGAATCTAGAGTTAATAATTCTGTCCAAGAGGATTTGCTTCCTTCCCTCCTTCCTCTCCCTCTATCGTAGCTACTGCCACCTAGTGATATAGTAGTCGTCCATCTCCGTAACCTCTCTATGAAATCTGACATGCGCTTACCAGCAGCTGGGTAAATTAATGTATTGTCTTGTGGGGGGAAGGGAAGCCGTTCTAGGGGGCGGGGGGACGGGAGGCTCTAGTTAAGGTTGCTTGAAACTCTTTGTGCTGACCAGGATGGGCCCATTCGCAGGTGTCAAGACTGGGATATGTGGCCTGCTTGTTTCACCTAACGGTATGCCTTGTTGGAATATTGATTGAAGGAAGGAAGGCTGTCCTTGATTAGCAGGTTTTAGATTCCGACCACATCCTAGGACTGGGGGTTCCTGCGGGACTACCGATACTTGTGCTGCATTAGTCCATGGAGTAGGGGGTGAGCATTATTGATGCGAACTCGAGTATTACCGGTACTGGCTAAAATTACGCGCGTGTAACCATAGAGACAGCCAACCTTGGTTCTATTTTTCATGGTAAAAAGAGCCAAGCGAACACTTAGCACGAGGTTAACGATACCGCATACCGGTAATCCGGTGAAACTCGTTTTCACGCTAAGAGGCCAAAAAAAGTGTGGCGCAATTCATCAGCTCCTTTGAGTACCGTACTACGGTACTCGTACTAGTAGCTACAAGTAAATTTAGCTGTGCAACAAACAGTCAATTTGGACTACAAGTACCATAGTAAGCCCCATTTTCTTGCCGATCTTTTTTTACAATTTTTTCATCCATGCGCGAGTGCCAATTTAAATTCACTGTGAGACATTTTTGTAGGAACCGGATTCTGAATACAAGTGCCTGTTGGAAAATTAGTGAACAGTAATTTAGGTTGACCAGCGAAATTATCCCTGTCTTGTGTGAAAACATCTCTCCTAGCACTTGTACGCGATGAAGGGTGCTCGTACTTGCACAGGTAGGGAGTAGCTTTTAGGGGTAGCATTGTCACAAATTTTTAGCACTGGGTGTCGTTCCTCGGAATCTTATCATCTATTTAAAGGAAATAACTAACTAAGAAGGGTATAGATTGTGCGGTATTCGACTCTTTGATTAGCTGATTAGTCCTAGAGTTAATCAGAGCAGCTTCGCCTCACTTAACGTCCTTGGGGGCATCCCCCTGCGGTCTGAACCGTACAAGTACCCGCGGCGAAAGTGGAGGGATGACGAACAGGGATATTTGGTGCAAAAAAGTAAACAAGGAGGGTTAGGGGTATAAATTACAAGCGATTAATCCTCGTTGGTCACCAACTCCGGTTTCGTCATGGGGGAGGTCGTATTACGAACAATTCTGGAGAAGGATTGAGTGGCTCGACCGTGTCAGTGTCGTTCTGGAGCAGAGCATTCCAACAAATGGGGGCATTGCAGTGCACTTCATCATGCCTTCGTGACGATCACCCTGTGGTGAGGAATCCGAGACGAAGCGGGTGGATACGTGCCGCCTCCCAAGACCAAATGACTTGCAAGCGTAACCTCCTAATGAGTCATGAGCTTCCTATCTCACTCTTTGCTAAAAAAAGCAAAAACTAGTGAGGAAGGAACCAACCTTAGAAATGTTCTAGGATACTTGCATCTGGCAATACCGGTAAGTCTCCCAAAATACGGCCGCTAACTACTCAAATACCGTACTCGAGTGCAACCACGCAACCAGGGAAGAAAAAAAACTTGCTCCACTTTATGCCGGATATAAGTCAGGGAACTTCTTCAGTAGTGCTACACTGCTCCCGCTCCCTCTTTCAACTCGTCCAGACCCTTAAGTGAGTGTATCGCATTACCGGTAACTTATCCATCCCAATTGGGGTTCGCCAACAACTTACCCACCAGCCGCCCATCAAGTCACTGCCGCGGGAGCCGCAACGGTAACACAAAGCCTGCCAAATGCCAAGCCTGGAGGGTCACTTCATGCATTGAGGCTCTGCGCGAGAACTCGAGTACTTCCCGTCAACGCTCAACAACGGACCATTCTGTCTTTCACACCCGTTCAAGACTCGGTTTCAGTACGAGCGTGGCCGATAGCTATATCCGTCACGTGCCTTATCTGGACAAATTGCAACCAGAAGGTTCACCAAATTTTTCTTATCAGAGTCACGTGACGGATATATCTATCGGCCGCACTTTGTAGTTCCAACACAAAGAGGTTCCGTTCTCGAGTACAGTGCGATGTCTCATGAAACCACTAACAAGGTTAAGAGCCAGTTCTCGGATTTCGCTTCGCTGACCGGTGGTAAAAGCAAGTGTGGCGCGAAGCTCGAGAAAATTCGTTGAACAACCGAATCCAACATTCCTCTACCAGGGGTTTTCAAAGTTAAAAAATGACTTTTCGGTAATGAGTAAACACAAAAAGTTGCATTAGGTTACTTAATGGTGTTAGCCAATAGTGTCCTTACATTTTGGGTAGCATATTTGAATGCATAAAGGTAACTAAAAGCAAAGTGGAGAGGATACAATATATCTTATCGACCTTGGCCAAAAAACTCTATTTATTAACAAAGAGTCCAAGTTGCAAGATTTTTGCCCAGAAACATAGGCAGCCACTAGTAGAATCTGCTACTCTATTTTAAGAGTTTTCTTCAATTTTTTTTAATTTCATTTTTGCTTTAGGTATTGGTTTTGGGTTCTGGTAGAGTTTGGTTAAAACTGAATTTTAGAGCAGTTACAGACCTCTGGACCTCTGTACCTACCTGAAAAAAAAGTATGGTATGGTAAGGTAAAGCAATGGTAAGTTAACTGTTCCTGGGTGTGCCAAGCTTACATGAACAGCAAAGTAAGCTATTTTTTTCCACACTTTTAACTTTGAAAACCCCTACTGCCTCATACGCTTCAAACTCCGCAATACAACCACCTCATGCTTTTTAGATTCCGCAGCGCATCAAAAATGCAAAATTAGGAATCAAGATTTTTATTACCATGAACTGATTAGGACGAAAAGCCAGTTGAATAGTGACAGAATGACCCAACGATGATCCATGAGATGACAACTACTACAGCACGTTTTCCGGGAGTCTAACCCTCCTAATTCCATTATATCAACGCCTATATATATTGAAAGCGGGACGGAACATGCAATGCCTGAGGAGGGGCTGACTTTGTGAGGGTGGATTGAAATAGTGTACCTATTTAACATTTCTGTACTGTTACAAGTACGCCTGGACAAAATTTAATAATCAGTATGATAGAATTGGTGGGGAGTGGTGTTGTCATAACCAAAGTTTTTCTTCTCCCTTGATGTTCGGTTAATTTTATCCACGCACAAATACAATCCAAGTATTATCTAATAAAATCTACGCGCACTAAAATTGTACCTGTAGAAACCTCTTTTAAGCGGAGGAGGGTAATAATATTATTATGGAGGAACTCCGTCTCTGGGTTGAAAAAAAAATTTTTTATAGTAATCCTCATAGTGCCTCCATAGTTGGGATAAAGCCCGGGCCGGGATTGGGCGGGGTAGGCTAGGCCTGGAGGCTATGAGTTTGGGGTTGGGGGGTCTCCTAGATTGCAAGTCCTGTTTACGTCTGATATCAAACCTCAAGAAAGCCTGATCAATAAGACCCCATAATCGAATGATCGGTGAAATGGGGGACACTAATTGAGTAATCGATGATTATGGCTAGTCCCCGAGCATCGTCGAGTATTATCGATTTCATGGGTATCAAAGATGAGAAACCCGCTCAACTCTACCACTACAGTCTTTTATCCGGCACTCTAGATTCCATATTCCATATTAGATCACCCGTATTTAGCTAGCTAGGTCCGTTTTACCAAATAATATTACCCCAAGACCTCTGATGCCTCCTGCTCCTCCGGATCCACTGGACCCCCGTCATCCGGTTATTAACCTCCCTCCTCCCCAAGCAATTCCTCTTTGGGTTCCTCCGTCTTATACTCTGCTATCCCAAGCCATGTGTTTTGCCAAACATTAGGAGACGGATGGTATTTTTCTCGAATAAGTTTCTTTTCTTGTTAAAGATACCATAGGAAATAGGGGAATAGTTGTTCCGGTGGAACGCTATAATAAAGCCTTACGTGACGAAATCGGTCGCTAGGATGTCAATTTGTGGAAGAATTAACAGTGAAGGGTTATCTAGTGTTTGGGGTAGACTCCATTTCACAGAATCACTAAGATTAATGTAGTGACTAATGGAGTCGTGATCGACGCCTCATTGATCGAGGTCACCTAGGATGATCTAGTCGAGAAAAGCTCGAGCAAGATCTGATCATGGCTATCACCAAGCCTTGAAATTGGGCCCCGTGTTTCCGGGTCGAGACTCGAGAGGCCAGGAGTTTGGGCCGGGTCACCCGAAAAAAAGCCCGAAAAAAAGCCCGAAAAAATTGACACTTCTCTTTATCTAATCACACGATATCACTCATATCTCTTAATATTAAAAATTGTTGTGAATCCTAGGACTTGCGTCATCCCCAAGCCAGTCTTATGTTGAGAAATTTCTAGCTTCATCTTTTTAATTACCTTTTTTCCTTCAATTATGCAGGACCTTGAAGACAATATCAGTGAACTCTCCTCCATTTCCTCCTATTCCAACTCTCCTAGAAGTGCCTCTGAAATTCCCCGCGATTCCCCGCGATGACGCGAGCAATATTTCTATATCAGCTTTGACGAGAATAATTGTTTCATGTTCAAGTTGTTTTCATGTTAGATGTTTTTTGTTCTCCTTCACGCAAGTGACCTATTCTTAATAACTCTCCCCTCCAGTGTTTCATAGAATTAGTACATCTTAAATACCATGTCTTTCAAGTATGGAGGTGGAAAATAATTGACTTCCTTAGACACAATTGGATCAATGGCTTCTCTTTGGAAAGTTGAGGCTTTCCGGGTAACCGGGGCTTAAGAATCTAGGGCCCGGATCGGCCCATTGCGAGGCTTGAGTTCGTCCCGCTGATCTCTGGCCTAAGGTTAGGTTGAAATCGATGGTGTTTCGGCACCCGCCCGCTGCCAGCGTGCCGGGATAAGTGGTTCGGGTTGAGCTTATACGGCTGTCACGAGAATGTCTAGGAAAAAGTAGAATTTCGGCATTGTGGACTTCAACTTAGAGAAGATGGTTCGTGAGGTGGAGCAGTGATGTCTACTATACTAGTAATTTATCGACTATAGATAGCGAAAGTGGAAAATCAAGCAAGATACTATGGGTGGGGTCCTCATTCAATTAATCCGGGGTAACCCCGGGGGCCTGGTCAACTGCCAGCGAGTGATATTTCACCCCCACATGCGTAACCGTCTATCATTGCCCTTGTGTAGTTGCGCCATAAATTCGCAAGCCCGCAGATACACCCATTTCAACTTGTTTACTGAAATAGCGTCCAATACAATCACCTCTATGCGCCAAATATCTTGGGCTAAATATATATGGTTCTAATGTTCTAAGCTCAATTTTCTTTTTGGGTTCTGTTATAGGGAAAGAAAATTTCCGAAGCAATAATCATCAACTCATTCCCCCGCCCCAGCATAAGCTTCTCCAAGCACAGGCTTCCTAACCCCGTCCTCGCTCGAAAACGTCAAATGCCTCACACCCAAATTCGGTACGATTCCCACATCCCCCCAGCGCACTTTCCTCCCTATAATACTTTCGGAGTCTGCCCCCCAAGCATGACACGCAGCGGAAATGGCCGCAGAGCAACTGCCGACAGTAGTGATCTCCGCAGCAAATGGCCTATACCCCGTCCCGGCGGCAATCAGAAGGGTAAGAATGCCAAGCGTGAGCACGAAAATAATAGCAATGCAGGAGTACCCAGCAGTACTTTTCGTTGCTGAAATCTCCCTCCCGAACGGGTCCGATATCTCGACTCTTGCCAGGAATAGTGATAGCGAGGTCAACCAGTGCAGGAGACCGCTGAGAGTCATTAGAGGAATGGCGTAGGTGTAGGGTATTTGTAGCCAGTATGTGGAGCGTTGGCCTGGACGCGGGGATGTGACGCGGAGGGTGCGGTGGTGGTGACTGAACAGGGACCATTCGTGGCCCGAGAGCATACAGGTGAAGAGGGAGTTGTAAGTTAGGTATAAGAAAGAGAGAACGGTTTGTGGGAGGTTAGCTAGGAGGCTTGCTTGGGTTATGTTTAAGTTTCGGGAGTTTATGGTGATTAGAGATACACTGTTTACTTTGCCGAAACCTCTGGACCACCTTTTTTATCACCTTAATATTGTGCTCAAAGGGAGTATTAGAAGAGGGCGAGCATGCTTACATTGATTTAAGGTCGGTGTTCCAGACCTTTCCGTCATTCCGGATACCCAATCGAAGTAACACGGCCGCGGCAATCATAATTATTGCGAAGCAGAAATTACAAGTTATCCACCTCGTCTTACTCACGCTAGTCCACCACTTCTGTACTGCGTTTTGCTTCCACTGCCGCGGCCCAGTCGTCCTCCACCCACGCCTCCACTCCCGCTCAATAAACCGCCGATCGGCAAAGCATATCCCCACCGTTGTCGGATCCGGGGCTCTCAAAAAGGAGTCCACGGCATCACCCAATGTAACCAGAGTGGGCTCTCTTGATCTAACAATGGTCATAATCATACTGCATGCTTTGATAAGATTGCAGCAGATAACGGCGATCATAATCCCGAGCGAGAACTGCACCTTGCACTTTTCGTCTGTGATCTCACTCTTGCATCCGGTTATCTCTATCACTCCCACTGTTGTGAGATTCATCTGCCATGGAAGCCCTCCGGCCACGTTTGAGGCTAACTCGTTGGGGCTGCACTTGGATGTGGTATGCCGGTAATTTCCGTCCAAACTTGCTCGCTGCCAATAGCACATCCAACTATTTGAGGAGATCTCATCACCCATAACAATGGTCATATCCAGGATGGTGTTATTATACGTGTCGTCGGAAGTATGGTTGCTGACTAGGAATAGGTTTCTATGGTTGGACATAAAGTCGGCTTTGTAGAGATTTGTGCACTGGGATGGTGTCAAGTCTTCATAGCTCGGAGTGCTTGCATTGTGTCCTTCTAGCATACTAGTAAACAGTTGGATTTCATACGAATCTGTCTGGTACCCGATGTCCCCGTACTCCTTCCCGGTTGTGGCATTACATGAATTCTCCCGAAACCAGGAGTTCACCCCGGTCGTGTCCGAGTAGGCCCCCGGTTCAAAGTGGTTGTTGGCCACAAGGGTTACGAGGAAATCATTTGCTGCTAACGAGGTATATACTGCAGAATTGTACCTGCAATCTTCAAATTAGCTAGGACTCGAGTGGGCACGGTAGTATGAACATACAGCAAATGCAACGGAATACTGGTAATCCCAATAGCAACCCACAATATCATCCTCTCTAGCTTGATCCTAAACAAATTCCTAATACTCGGAACTCCAATGTCCATCCATCGTCTCCTGGCATGCGCAGCATCAATCTCCCTGCGTGTCGGCGCTGCGAGGCACTGCTGTGCATAATTACTTCCGGATAATAGCATCGTGGAAAGGGCATTTATCCCTAGGTGCAGCCACAGCCCGATATTCCTGCTCTTATCACAACTGCCCTCATACAACGTCCCAATGCCTCCTTCCATATTGTATTTCGGATTCGTGGCAGCATAGATTGTTAAACTAACATTTATTAACAGAACAATCCCGACGGAAGTGGCACAGGCTAAGACGCCGGTGTGCCAGCCGGTATACCAAACTGGCTTCCATACTGATGAGGAGTTCGGCTGTTCTCGAGTGAATTCGGAATCTAGAGTTAATAATTTTGTTGAAGAAGGGTTGTTTTCTCCTCCCTCCCTGCTGTTGTCATTGTCACTTAGTGAGACGGCAGCCCATTTAGGCATCATCTTTCTGAAATTCGACATTGGCGGACCGCGGTTAGGTAACGAATATCTTGTCTTGTGGAAGGAAAGAAAGCCGTTCTGAGGCTCACGAGGGGCTTGGGAGGGGGAAGCCTAGTTAAGGTTATTTGGGACTCCCCTTCTGGGACATAACGGGCACTTTTGTCGGTGCGGGCTTCACAGGCAGCCTACTTGCATGCACAGTACGGTATGCCTTGTTGAGCCTTCGATGAGGGGAGGGTGCAAGATTATACCTGATTAGCAGGCTTTAAACTAAGCCAGTGGCGGGAGGGATATTTCGGTATCCCTGGATCGCATGTGAGGTTCACTTTCACCGTCACCAATAGTAGAAGTATCGAGTGGCTGGAGCGTGTGCTCGAGTAAGTATCGTTTTAGGGGCCATTCTACAATATTTGGGTGTGCGATGCTCAAGACCAAATCACTCGCGAGAAGGAGCCTCCAATGAACCACGAGCTCCCTTCAATTTTTTCAGACCCTCCGGTGAGTGTATCGCAGGAACGTGTCCATCTCAATCGGAGTTAGTCAACAATTTATCCACCTGTTATGCCACCAAATCACTGCCACAAAAGTCAGCGGGATTGTCGCACAAAACCATCTAGCCTAGTGCCAAGAAAGCTTCATGCATACGAGCTCTAACCTTCTCGTAAATGCTGAACAAGGGATTCGCTCATCGTGTTAATCACCCCGTACTGCATTTTCTGAATTTCCCCCCTCCCAAGTTTTGGGGAGGGGGACAGAATGAGTAGCAAGATGCTCTACCGACGGTGATGTAGCGTGGTTTGGGACTGCGAGAAGACAGAGCTTCACGATGATCTACCGGACTTGTGCTGAAGCGCTTTTTTTTTATATAATGAATGGGCTGGTGAGGAATAGGCAAGTTAATAGGCTGTTCACGTGCGCTTGAGTTCTTTATAATACTATGTGGAAAGTTATTTTATATAAAATGCTCCTCAAGTAGCGCCCGAGGAGTCAAGATTTCTTGGCGATAGCCGGAGCCCCACAAACGATCATCAAAATGGAAATGCAGCGGTTTCGGCACCCTACCCTAATCGAGGACCCGTGGGATTATGATAGGGTACCAGCGAGACCACGGTAGTGCCAATTAGTACGCTATCGATCTGATCTTGGCTTGATTATAGGTTGCACTCTGCGATACAATATTAATAGCCGGTTCCCCTCTTATTTCGCTGTCGCTCATAGTCGTGGAAAGCAGGTGTGGCGCGAAGTGTGACCGGCGAGCTTTTTGCTCTTTCCCCCAAAAGAGGCTTACCTAATACTAGCCTTCACCCCCATATCGAGTGCTGAGTGGAACACGTGATCTTATACTATTCAGGTTTACGAAACGATTTTGATGGGTAATTTAGTGCTTCTCTTTTGTTTTGGGGGGACCAGATAGCAGGAGGGTCAGGGCTTTCCTTTGAACATTTTTTCTCACTTCCACCATCAAGGAATCTTTGGAATCAAAGATCATGTGACCTGCTAGCACTCGATATGGGTGAAAACCCGGTATTACGTAAGCCTCTTTTGGGGAAGAAAGCCGGCGCATCACACTTCGCGTCACACTTGCTTTCCCCGACTATGAGCAACAGCGAAATAGGAGGGGAACCGGTTGCCGGTATTATGATGCTTCATAAAATCGCTAGCCAGCAGTCAGCCGCCTCTCTTATCCTGCCTCGCTTATAGCCGGTAAAGCTAGTGCGACATGAGACCTGAGAAAAATTAGTTAGGTAGACTAACTGAGTCCAATATTCCACTACTGCCTTATATGAGACCCTTCTAGCTCTACAATATAATAATTATCCTATGTCTTTTAGGTTCTACAAAATATTAAAAACCCCATCTTAAGAACTACGGTACAACGCCCGCTACTATGGAAATGATTAAGATGAAAAGGTGGTTGGACAGAGTGATAGATTAGTAGAACTATGATGAGTTACCGGTGTGGGATGGGGCACTCGTATAGGGTAGTTTTAGCAGTCTAGGGAGTGTTTGGATACGCACTAGAACCCTATGTTTGTAGATAGCTTGGCGTGCAGAATTCTCTGCACATAAGCGTCTCGTCTCTTTCTTAGTTTAGTCAAGCGCAACAACACACACTCTCTCCACAGTAATTGCTTCTTCACCTCCACTCTATTGGGCTTGGTTTCCTACGTGCTTCTCTATCTCCCTATCGTCTACGTTACACAGCATCCATCCGAGGTCAAGTTCACCTCTCCAATCTCTGGGTATAGCGAGTGGGTCACGATCGTAGTTTATCACCACAAGCAGTCTCGGTCAGAACACCATCCGGAAAGGGGAAGTATATAGAAACACCTCATATTAGTATTGTTCTTTTAATAATGTAATTATTTATAGAATTCGGTGATCAAGTTGCGAAAAAACAGCGAGACAGCAAAACCCACACCAATCGTTTGCTACTTCACTGTTAAAAACGCCCATTCATCTGCTATCCCCTTAAATAATTGGACTGTGGCTATGTCGTGCGAGCTACCGGTACCTCCTCCAGTATGATCCGACTTTATTTGGTTTTTCTCTTGCAGAGGCTGAGTGAGACACTATTACTGTGTTTTCCGCCCTTTTCTCAAGAGGGAGATTTCTGACTACCGAGCACACGGTCACCTGTATCGCAACCCTGCGGAAGTGTGACAAGTCCCTTCATTCCTCAGACCCAGAGAACCCAGCACCCAGCGCAAATGCGCCAGGAGTGGCAAGTGTAGAAATGAACCAGTAAAGCCGTGTGCCAAAAGTTCCGGCACCCCTGCTGGTACCGTGACAAAATTTATAGCAGATGAAATAGCCCTTTTGTGTTACAGTACCAATCTAGGAACCAGAACTTTAGAACGGTAATAAAAGCAAGTGACGCCGAATACGATATATGTGCTCCAGAGTGAAGACACAGTCTTCTCATCCTCGCCCTACCACTGCGGCAGAATCCTTCGCTATTTCTAAAAAGGAGAGGGAACACAATATCAAGTTCGATAACTTTTAGTTTGGGATGAAGGTAGAAAGCTCTTCCTGGATTTCGACCTAGTATTACTTGTCCGTTAAAATTCTACTGTAGTCACCACTTTTAAGTAAGGGATAAGAGAGGCAGCATTTAGCCTCGGGGCTGAAAAGTATTGAAAACCAGGCTGATGCTGCTCGGCATGTTCTGGTTAGAGTATTACTGCTGAAAGTTTGGAGTTGGAGAATGCCTCCATTGATGGATTGGTCGGGTCATTCGCAGCGCTCAAGAAGGAGAGTCAAATGGACTGCATGGAAAGCGGAAGTCTTTATTATACATTTATTTTGTCTGTAGATTGTGGAGAATCTTATTTTCCTTGATTATGGCAGGAGTAAGCAAGAGAATTGGAAATATTGATGAATGTAAATGGATATGCAGCGTGTGATGGAAAGATAAGAAGGATTTTATATTTTTATGTGTGCTTTTCCACCACCGTCAGCGAACTGAGGAACCCAGTCCTTTCCTCTTGGGGTCTGGGCGAGATGGATGGAGGTATCTGAAAGGACCCCCGGAAGGACGGGTATCTTGGCGTCCGTCCGGATGACTACTCGGGACCGATGGGCTTCGACTGTACGAGTACGGTCTCTGGTAGAGCCAGTGTTCCCAAAGGGCCAGGCGGGCCAGGCTTCGGTAAAGCCGGGCCTGGCCTATGAAAATTCTCTGGGGCCTGGCCTGGCCGGAGCCTGTAGGCTTGGTAACGCCTGAGCCTGGCCGGCCGGGCCCGCCTATAGGCCGTATAAGCCTAGTCTAGTCCGCTCCCGGCGAGCGGTTGTGCGGTCACCTCGGCAAAAATTCAAAATAAATGTTCCCTCATTACTAAATAACGTTAAAATGCAAAACAATTTGGCTTCTTAGCAAAAAATACTGGAGAGAGTAGGTCAATTAATTAAATTAATTGTAGAAAAACAACATTGGAGGGAAAAATGGTAAGATTTGACTGGTGGTGACTTTGGAGGTAAATCATCAAGAGATTCTTAAGATGTTTGCTTATCACACGTTGTGTGATTCCTTTAAGAGCAATAGCCGAAAGATAAAAACGAATCAGAGAAAAGATGGGGAACGTGAAAAAGGCAGGGGAGCCAAGATACCTTTAAAGTGATCTGTTCTCAATGCTAATCACGGGGCCTATAGGCTCCTATCAGGCCTGATAGGCTTTAGCAGGCCAGCCAAATTCAGCCTATATCGGCCTAGGCTACTTCCAGCGCGGCCTGCCGACGGCCTGGCCCGTTGGGACCACTGAGTAGAGCCAAACTGTAATTCTTACGCTCCCTTTGCCGAGCAAACTTTCCCACACTTTACCCAATGGCTGAATTCACTAGAGTTTCTTGATTTACGATGAGGAAATGAATGCGATTGAATTGACTATAGAGAGACGATAAAGAGTGAAGAAAAGGGAATTGAGTAAAAGACTAATGATTTTGTAAGGAAAAAGGGAAAAGATCCTGCTTTTATCCCGTGTGAATTTTGAGAGAAGAAAGCGACTAGAAAAACCTTTCCTCCACATGACACTAGCTTCTCCTAGTCTGTAACATGAATCCGTCTGAGGTTGTTGGTCAAACAACAAGAAACAAGAACTAATGTAGGACGATAGCGAAACAGTACATCAATCAACCGTCCCAGCCATAGGTTTCAACAGAGTTAGGTCATGGAAGCTGGGTATGTGAAGCTCTTAATGATGGGGCTGGGTTTACTTGGTTGGTGGGATGGCACAAATCTTTCATTGCCAGGAGCATATCTCGTCCACAAAGTGGCCTGCTTCATGAACAGCATATCTTATTGATCAAAAGCACATGCCCTTGGCCAAGTAATCTTCTTGGCCGGTGAGATGGAACATATATAATGTATGACATGCCTTTAATAACCCAATTCTATAGAGCTTGATTGGAATAGTGTACCTAGTATCCACCACCCAACATTATGAGATCAAATAAAACATATGTAGCAATGCCTATCATTTATCTCTTTATTAGGCTGCACTTGGGGTTATGTCACACTAGTTTCTACGAACTATAAGTAAAGCCAAATAGGAGCTGGTGCCAGGTACTCCCATGGGTTTGATGTAATTGGACTGTTGTCTCCGACAAGTTCCCTCCTCTAGTACTTCCCCAAGAAGGAAGTCCCAAACTTGTAGCACAAGGTCAAATGTATCCGTATCGTTATGAGAGGCGGATTGCGGCAGGACGACGGACGGGCGGGCAAGTGAGAGAAAGTAGGAGCACGCAAAGAGTGAAGTCAAGGAGGAATGAAGTATGTATTGTATGGATTCGTATCCAACTTGCTTATCTATCTAACTAGAGCGAGAGCAGTGGGTTTATATAGACAATCCGAATACATCTACCGACCAGCTTACTCACAGATGTCCATCCGGGGATATGTACAGTGCAATGGAGTTCTGGTCCCATCTCGTGAAGTATACCGGGCCATCCTTCGGTTTTCTCTCCGATGATCCCCGGCCAGTGGTGCGGATCTTCACATATCGTATACCATCTAGGTAACGCGTTCCTCCTCTTTGCTTTATAAAAGTGCCAAATGAGACTAACGACTAAAGAGTGACAATATAGGAAACGTACAAAGAAAGATGTCCGATCCACGCAGTGATTACCGGTGATTTCTAACAATCCGAGCCCCGTTAAAGTATGGTAAAAAAACCCTTTCCCCCCTGATCCAGAGAGCTACACTCGAACACAAATGTGTCCCGAGAGGCAACTGTTAAATATAAACTAGAGGCTATGCACAAAAATTCTGCCCATCTCTTTTGGGCGGGAGGGGATTACAAAGCATTACACATGTCGGAGTCTTTTGACCCAATAGCTAAGAGACTCCCATGGAGTGTTTCACCGTTACTCCATGGAGACAACCTCATATCCTAAAGTTCAATCCCAAATAACCTTCCCATTTCCCAACTCCCACTTTAGGACAGTCATAAGACTCCCCCTACAAGTTTATTCAGCCAATCTCTTACTTAGGGGAAGGCAAACCCCGTATAAATTTAACCCCGGCCCAATTCCTACCTGCAGAATAAGCAACCAGGGAGGAACTGTGAGTGACACCCTGTTTTATAATTCCTGAGAGCTCCTGGGCGTTTTCAACCCTATGCGAGTGATGTTCAGTGACTGCGCATAACTCTATCAGTATTCTGCAATTGCATCGCGAAATTACAAGCCCTTATACACCCCCAATATGCCTTGTTTACTTCATACAATATGGGACATAGCACTCCTCATGTATCAAATATCTTGGGCTAAGTATATATAGTTCCAATTAACCAAACTTCATTTCCCCTTCATGTCACCGCCAGGAAAGAAAATTTTCAAAACCATCATCATAAACGATCTCTCTCCTCTCTCACCGCCCCAGCATAAACCTCTCCGAACACTGGTTTCCTAACCCCCTCCTCACTCGAAAACGTCAAATGCCCCGCCCCCAGGTTGGGTATAATCCCGACATCCCCCCAGCGCACTTTCTTGCCTACAATCTCTTCCGAGTCCTCCCCCCAAGCATGGCACGCGGCTGAGATGGCCGCGGAGCAACTGCCAACGGTAGTGATCTCTGCAGAAAATTGTTTATAGCCCATCCCGAGGGCCACTAGTAAGGCAAGAACGCCCAGTGTGAGCACAAAAATGATGGCAATGCAGGAATAACCGACAGAGTTTATCGTAGTTGAAACCTTCCTCCCGAACGGGTCAGATATCTCGACTCTCGCGAGGAATATTGATTGTGAGGTAAGCCAGTGGAGGAGACCACTGAGGGTCATTAGAGGAACAGCGTAGGTGTAGGGTATTTGTAGCCAGTATGTGGAACGCTGACCTGGGCGCGGAGATGTGACGCGGAGGGTACGGTGGTGACGACTAAAGAGGGACCATTCGTGGCCCGCGAGCATGCAGGTGAAGAGGGAGTTGTAGGTTAGGTAAAGGAATGAGAGGGCAGTTTGTGGAAGGTTAGCCAGGAAGATTGCTTGTGTTATTTTTCGGAAGGGTATTTGGATTAGAGAGACACTGTTTACTTTGCCGAAACCTCTGGTCCACCTTTTTTGTCACCTCGTTAATATTGTGCTCAAAAGAAGTGCTAGAAGAGGGTGGAAACCCTTACATTGATCTAATGTTGGTTTTAAACACGTACCCGTCATGTCGGATTCCCAATAGAAGTAAAACCCCCGCCGCCATGATGGTTGTCAAGCATAAAAAATTACAAGTTATCCACCTCGTCTTACTAGCGCTACTCCACCACCTCTGCACCCCCTTTTGCTTCCACTGCCTTGGACCAGCCCTGGACCCACCCCTCCACTCCTTCTCAATAAACCGTCGATCGGCATAACATATCCCTATTGTCGTTGGGTCTGGTATTCTCAAGAAGGAGTCAATAGCATCGCCCAAGGTAACCAGAGTGGGCTCTCGAGATCGAACAATAGTCATAATCATACCGCATGCTTTAACAACATTGCAGCAGATAACAACGATCATGATAAATAGCGAGAACTGCACCTTGCACTTCTCCTTTGTAATCTCACCCATGCATCCGGTTATAGCATCTCCCGATACCATCCATGGATGCCCACTTGCCATCCGTGAGGTTAGCTCATTAGGTTCGCATCTGAAGTAACGGCACTTCAAACTATCTGGTGGGGGCTGTTCGTCAGTAACAATACCCATTTCTAGGAGAGTGCTATTATCAAACATGGCGCCAGTGGTATAGTTGGTGATCAGGAATAAGTTTCTATGGTCTGACAAGAAGTCTGTGTTGTAGACCTTGGCGCACTGAAAAGGTGTCAGGTATTGGTAGCTCAGATTAGTGTCATTGAATCCCTCTAGCATATCAACGAACAGTTGGACACCATGCGAATCTGTCTGGTACCCGAGGTCCCCGAATTCCTTCCCAGTCGTAGTGTTGACCGAAAGTGTCCGAAAAGGGGCGTCCATGGGTCTGGTCTTGTTGGCCCAGGCTCCCGTTTTAAAGTGTTTATTGCTTACCACGGCTACGAGGAACTCATTTGCCGCCAACGAAGTATAAACCGCAGAATTGTACCTGAAATCTTCTAGTTAGCCAGGACTCGAGTTGGCATGGCAATCTAAACACACAGCAAATGTAGTGGAATACTCGTAATCCCAATCAAAATCCACAGCAACGCCCTCTCTGGCTTAATCCTGAACAAATTCCTAACACTTGGAACTCCAATGTCCATCCACCGTCTCCTGGCATGCACAGCATCAATCTCGCCGCGTGTCGGTGCTGCAAGACATTGCTGCGTATAATTACTTCCAGACAATAGCAGTGTCGAAAGGGCATTTATCCCGAGGTGCAACCACAGCCCGATCGTCCTGCTCTTATCACAACTACCCGAATACAATGTCCCAATTCCTTTTTCCATCTTGTACTCCGGATTCGTCACAGCATAGATTGTTAAACTGACATTTATCAGCAAAACAACCACGACACAAGTGGCGCAGGCTAAGACGCCAGTGTGCCAACCGGTATACCAAACTGGCTTCCATGCTGATGAGAAGGAGTTTGGCTGTCCTTGTGTGGGTTGGGAATCTGGAGGCAATAATTCTATCGATGAGGGTTTGCCTCCTCCTCGTTCCCCTCCTCTTTGTCTTCTGTGATGACTATTGTCACCTCGTAGTACAGCAGCCCATTTCGGTAATCTGGTTCTGAAATTCGACATTTGATAGCCAACCAGATAAACGAATACTTTGTCTTGTGATAGGAAGCATACCATGAGCGCTTAAGGGGAGGGGCTCTATTTAACGTTTTTTGCCTCCTGTTTCCGAATATCACCATTTCTGACTAGGACCGGAATTTTCAGCAGAGTCAACATTGGGATACAACAGCCCGCTCGTGTGCACCACACGGTACGCTTTGCTGGGCCCTGGGCAAGAGAAATGTGGGAGATTGTCCTTGATTGATGAGCTTTTGGCTAATCCTGTAATGATCGGAGATTTCAGCGGACCTGGCGACATGTGGGGCATATTTTCCCCCTGTTATCAAAAACAAAAAGGGTCAAGTAGCTGGAGTATGCGAGTGTCGTTTGAGGAGCACTCCTAAGAAATTGGCATATTGTGGTGCATTTCTTCATGCCTTCCTGAAGATCGTACTGTGACAATAAATTTTGAATGAAAAGGATGGGTATCCCTTGCGGAGGTCAGACAAAGAAATTCAGTGCAGCTGAGAATTTGCTCAATCTGCGGTCACTGTGCCACAGGACCTGCAAATGGGAGTTTCCTACTCGTGCAAAGATTGTTAGGCGCTACAATCCCCGGATGGGCGCAGGCCCCCAGCCGGGGGCACTCTACGAAGGTATTATAACGCCTAGGTATTCCATATTATATTACTAGCAAGGGGCGGTATGGTAGCAGGGCAAATGGTAGCGAACGGGATAAGGACAAGGAACTGGGCATAGTGGTTACCTGATTCATCTCATCACCCTGCTAGCCGATCATCCTTGCTAGTAAAATATACAAAACCTAGGAGCTGTACTGGTACCTCCGTAAAGAGTGCCCGACAACTCTAGTGAGGCAGTGGGCCTGTGGAAGGCCCGAAAAGAATAAACACCCTGAAATAAAAAGAAGAAAAAAACATCTCAAAGCAAAGTTTGTGGCTCGACATTACTTGGTGGCTTACCATAGAAACTCTGTGGCTTAGCCTAGCTGTATGGCTCAAGATAGATTTGTGGCTTCATGCAACAAGAAAATGTCTACGGAGGTAAGGCCCTGTTTGGTTGCGCTGGTCCCATTCTGTTGGGCAACCATTTTTGCTGCCAATATTGCCTTTTTCTCCATTTCGAAATGGTCATTTGTATAGGACAACGGAATGGGACCAACTTAGAGCAACCAAACAGGGCCTAAGGTAATGGCTACTGGTATTAAGCAAGGGAAGTTGGAAAAAATTGATGTAAATCAGAATATTTAATACGTTGCTCAGGTCATGTTGGGCCACAAAGTTGCGTTGAGCCATAAAGTTTCTATGGGAAGATGCAGAGCAAGGCTGTGCCACATATTTCCCCAAAGGTTTTTCTTCTTTTCTTAGGTTTTTATTCTCTTCAGGCTTTCTATAGGTTCATCTCCTCGTCTACCTAACAAAACCAATCCTACAGCCTCTTAACCAGGACTCGCAGTAAAATACATGCTGGGAACAGAAGCCAGACTGCTATCTCCTTCCTACTGGAATTTAGCGCCAGCCCCTCTGCGCCAAGTGCAAATCAAGAAACACGCCCAATCCAGCCCCCCAGCACTGGACAAAATTAACCGAATATTAATAAAGAGGAAATACTTCGGTTATGACAACCCACTCTCCCACCAACCCGATCTTACTGATAACCCAAAAGAAAAAATGAAAAGAGTATTTGGCCTACAGAGAATAGGAGGCCTAGTATCTTAAATAAAAAAGAGCTTAATCAAATAGTGTGGCTTTGGTCAGGTTAGAGGAATTTATTTAGGTGGGGTTCAAGTGCTTTAACCCCACATCGGTTAGTTCTGTCCACGCACAATAACACCAACAAAATCAAAATCAAACAAATCAACCAAAAAAAATAGAAAACAATTTAAACCCTGCTCTATTCGAGTACAATCCATCAGTAAGCCCCGGCAGCACCAGCCCCAATCTCGCCTGCGAAACTGTTGAAATGCGTGTTGTATTTCTTCCTTATTTCCTCTACCGTGGGGCAACGGCCGCCGCTACTTATAGAAACAAATGCGCTGTTAACATGACTTCTCATATACGTACTCTATTACTGTTAGACGGAAACGATTATTGGCTGCTCACCACATGCATTGCTCTCAGTTCTGGAACTGGAACCGAACATCCTTACACCTCATCCCGCACTATTATACTATCGTCTGTTTCACCAATATTAGCTTCATACAAGCACCCAGGACGATCCTGCATATCTAGTGCAACCACTCGAAACAACCACTTACCTCACATCAAACAGTACTATCGAAGGTAGCCGAGTACCAACCTCTCCCTCGGTCCGAAAGGGTATCCTCGGCCATTTATCCTTCACCTCGGAAGTGGCTCGGTAATGGGTGAAGTTATGCTGCAGGAGCGGAAGGAATAGAAGCGAATCTCAGCATGCGCAGGCAGTATGTTGTGGGAGAAGACTCTGCCCATTGAAGGATATAAGG
>Ga0307507_10004584_pt1 | contig 24172 bp, 29 predicted proteins | sample 7_EM_MG_FD_207223 | JGI IMG/M metagenome (GOLD analysis project Ga0307507, IMG submission 207223) | Populus trichocarpa ectomycorrhiza microbial communities from riparian zone in the Pacific Northwest, United States - 7_EM | ecosystem: Host-associated > Plants > Roots > Unclassified | place...
AGGTCTTGGACAAGGTCGGGGTTCAGTTGGAGGCTATTCCTGGTCTGAGAGAAAATCTCCGCCAGGGAGGCGAGGGGGGGGGACGGGCGCGCCGAGGGGGATGGTGACGGGGGCTTAGGAAGGCTAGGGGTATTGGCGCGGGAGATGGCAGCAGCCAAGGCCTGATTGCCAGGGGGAATGAGCGGGATCTCCGTCAGGGTACGGAGTGAGGGGGTGAGGTGTGAAGAGGTGTCCCATAAGCAAAGCGGGGTGTGCCTCTTAGTAGAATGTATGGGGGTGGTGGTAAAGGGTGAGTCACTTAATATGAGTTGTACAGCATTTCCTTTAGCTTATATATTTTGTAACCCTAACTCAGAGAGGCAAATTTTTATAAAGTGAGGATGATAATTATTGGCTTCGTGTTGGCGAGTAAATCGAAGGGCCGTTTGGCTATGCCAAATGCTATTCAATAGTTCAATGATAGAGAGGTGATGATCTATTTTCTGGCTCTTATTAAATAATTCCACAATATTCGAAGATTCATGTGCAAATCAGCCTGGGTTCTCAGGGAACAATGCCAGCCTGTAAAGGACGGGATAAATCTTGTGAAGGTACTCCTTTGCCATTGGCTTCTCCAGTCTTAATTCTCTCATTTCTCTATCAAAAGCTGTATTATAATCATCTCCTCCTTGGGTAATACTTGCAGCAGGTAACTGATAGTTCACTAACGATCACTTCTCTTGGCCCAATAGCTGTTGCGATAGCTAAGTACTCGGACTCCTATCTGGCAAGGTTGATCGCTAGGCGCATATAAGACAGTCGTGTCTTGCATCAGGACAATGTCGGAGCCTGGTCTAAGATGGTCCTGAAAGCTCCTGGTCTACCCCGGGGGGTTGTGGTCCCCGTGGTCCACCTGGTCCACTCCGTTCCATTCTGATCCAGAGGTTTTGAAATTTTACCCAAAATGTGGACCAGGGTGGATCAGGGTGGACCAGGAGGACCAGAGGGACCATAACCCCCCTTGGTGGACCAGGATTGGTTTTTACATTTTGTTAATATGGTTTCCTGAAAGTGTGATAGATAAAGATTCTTTGATTGAAAGTATAGTCTATGAAGGAACTTAGATGGTAGTGTGAAGAGCCCAAATCCCATGCCTTTTTATTTTTATTTTTATCATCTTAGATTTGTTTCGTCTTCTAGGTACAAAAAGTGCATGCAGCAAAAAGCTATGAGATAAAAAAACCTTCTATAACTAACCAACCGGCGGCAGGGAAAAACCATCAACCCATGTTCCTCTGGTCTGGAACCAGCCGCACACCAGCTACGTCAAATAAGAAATTCAACCCTGACTAGCTAAGCGGGCAGGAAGGAAAAATCAAATAAAAAAAGTCGGGAGGAATCAACAGGAAAACGCTCCTCGTAGACACCAATAAAATAAATAATTGTTATAACCACTTGTGAAACCCAAAGTAACCGACAATAAAAGAAGAACAATTGGGGTTCGGGGGCCACAAAAAAACCATAGCGGCGGTGATAGCATTAGTCATGAACCCAAGGCGTTGACATCCACTACCGAGACAGTGCTATACGACCACCGTGTGTAACCGAGAGGTGCGACCGTCGAGAAATCGCTAGGGTGGCGTAAGGCTAAAGGGCAGTAGGGTGCCAGCCAAGTGAGTGGATTGTAGCTGTAACCTAGCAAGGGGACAAGAGCTTGAGGGGGGAGAGGAGGGGTAGACCCAATAACTGTAGAAACTATCGGTAACCGGGTGGGGGTGTGAGTAGGGAGCTTTTAACGGGAGTGAAGAAAACGGAGAAATCCACCGTAGCCTGTTGGAAAGTTTTCTCCTACTGCGAACAGTAGTCCCAGCCGGGTATAACATGGGCGAAAGGGTGTTGCCGACCGTGCAAACGCTAAGCGAGGCAGCAAAACGCAAGCGAATAGAGGGGGTGATAGAGCTAAACGAGCCCTAGAAACAACGACGCCAGAGCCCAAGGACATAATGAGAGAAGTAAGGCGTGATGGGGGGGTGCAGCTCATGCTGAGTATGGGTACAGCTCACTGAGAGTGGGGAGGTGGATGTTGACGATGAATTCTCAAGGTGTTGAGATTACAATCGCCGGGTGTGTAGCGGAGATGGTCCGGGACCCACATTCCATGCCTCTTTTTCACTCTTTTTTTTTTCATTTGCTGTGTTTTATTCGTCATCTAGGTACAAAGACTATGTGCAGTGCTAGCTATGGTAAAGCAAAACCTCCGTGAACCAACCGGCGCCAAGGAAAAAGCCATCAACCCAAGTCTCTCTGGTATGAGACCAACGGCACACCAGCCACACACAATGTGAGATCAAACTCCGACTAAGAGGACGGAATAAGAAACATCAAATAAATAGATGTGGAGGAATGAACAGGAAAACCCTTGCCGTAGACATCAACAAAGCAAACGAATTGATATACCACTTAAATGAAACCCTAAGTAAACGACAATGAAGGAAGAACAAAGGTGGTGCGGGGGCCACTTAAAACTGTGTGGCGTTGCAGATCATTACGTGAGGACCGAACCCGTTGACATCCGCCACTGAGGCAGTGCAATACGACGACTAAGCGTAACAGAGGGGTGCGACCCTGGCAATCGCGGGGGCGGCGTAAGGTAGAGGGGCAGTAGGGTGCCAGCTGAGCCAGTGGATTGTAGCTGTAACCGAGCAACGGGACGAGACTTTGTGGAGGGAGAGGAGGGGTAGACCCAATGACCATAGACACTATCGGTAACTGTGTGCGTATCTGACTAGGCACTGGCAGTTTTTAAAGGAGGTGAAGAGAAAGGATAAATCGACCGTAGCCTGTTGAAAAGTTTTCTCCTACTGCGAACTGTAGTCCCAGCTGTCTGTAACATTGGCGAGAGGGAGTTGCTGACCATGCGAGCGCTAAGCGAGACAGCGAAATGCGAGCAGAGAGGGGAGTGAATAGAGCTGAACGACCCCCAGAAACCAGGACGCTAGGGCCCAAGGACATGATGAGGGACGTAAGGCGAGGTGGGGGGTGCAGCTCACGGAGGGTGAGGATGGAGCTCACTGAGCGTACATGAGTGGATGTTGAGGATCAATTCGCATGGTGTTGAGATTTCAATCGCTGGGGATGTAGAGGAGATGGTTTGTGACCCATATCACATGCCTTTTTTTTACTTTTTTTTACTTGTTTTTACTTTTTTTTATCATCTGTTCACTGTTTTTAGTTACAAGAAGTTTCGTGCAGCGCTAGCTATGGAAAGAACAAGACCCATAAATCAAAAACAAAACACCAAAGAAACCCAATTCCCGAGTCCATGTTACAATCCTCTCCTCCTCGGGTGATACTTGCAGCAGGTAACCGATAGTCTTCTAACGATCACTTCTCTTGGCCCAATAGCTGTTGCGATAGCTAAGTCTGTTGACTCATATCTAGCAACGTCGATCGCTAGGCTCCTATAAGATAGTCGTGTCTTGATTCCCGAAAGCGTGATAGATAGAGATCTTTGTATTGAAAGCAAATAACATGAAAGAACTTAGATGGTTGCGTGAAGAACCCAAATCTCCTGCCCGAGGGTGCCCTTATATAGGAGTTCTTCCCTCAACCCTAGCCCTGCGCGACTCATCCCCTCACGTCATGCAACTCATGACTCATAATGAGTCATAGTGTGAAATCCATCAGCTGACTCGTCCGAGTCAGCTGCGCCCTATCTCGGAACCAATCAAAAACTCATAAAACAAGTCATGTGCCATAACGGGGTCACATGCGCAAAACCCATGACTCATAACTATGAGTCATGTGCGAAATACATAAACCACATGACCACAATCGTGCGTCATGTCAAAACCACATGACCACAATCGTGCGTCATGTCAAATATCAACCAATAACAATGAACCAATGACACGCTATTGCGTCGTCATGTGAGAACCTATGAGTCAACTGATCTCATAGTATGAAAGATAACAAACCGATGACTAATAACTATTAGTCATGTGAGAGTCTGCCTTGCTTAGTCACCGTTTGTGACAGTCCATCGCTTCTGTGAAAACAACTTGGCTCAAACCATTTGCCAACACTCTCGCAAAGGAGAAAGAACAAATATATGGAGGTCGCAACATAAAACAAATATCCGTGTTTTTAACATAAGAAGAAAATAAATAACCATTTGGTTCGAAAACAGCAAACAATCTACCAGAGCCCCTGTTCGGGGGTTGCTACATTCTCAAGAGGGGGCTCTGGAGGTGTCGTGGGGGGAGGGTTGGGGAGAAAAACCAATGTTCATTTCCGGAGGAAACCCGTCCTGGTCCTGGTAATGTATTGGCGGAGAGCTTTTATGAGGGGGGGTTCGGTCCACATGGGGCTGTCCACGTCGACACTATCTACCTCTTTCGAGAGAAGGTTCCGGGCTTGTGAGCAGGCAGGGCAGGGGAGGATGCCATGTTGGAACGTTCCTTGGTCGGTCCCGCATCGAGGGCAAGTGGTTTTGGGGTTCTCATCAAACCAGGAGGGGTGGGCCGCCAAGTAACTTTTGGTGCAGGATCAGGAAAATGTCGGAGCGTGGTTCAAGGTGGTCCTGAACGCTCCTGGTCCACCAAGGGAGGTTGTAGTCCCCGTGGTCCACCTGGTCCACTCCGATCCATTCTGATCCACACTTTCTGAAATTTTACCGAAAATGTGGACCAGGGTGGATCAGGGTGGACAAGGAGGACCAGGGGCACCATAACCCCCCTTGGTGGACCAGGACTGGTTTTTACATTTCGCTGATGCAGCGCATTTGGTGGATCCTCCCGGCTACGAATTTCCCTAGGCCCATAGAGGGCTGTGGGGACAGGCGGGAGGGTGGTTGTATCAGGGGGGGGTGGGGGCGTCGGAGGTCCACTCTTTGAGCAGCATGTTCCTGGCCCTGTTACGCAGGGCGTGGTAGGTGCGCGCCATGAGCTTGGCAGGAGGCTTGCTGCGCCCGGCAGGGGGGGGGGCGTGAAGAATAATGGAGAAGCATGTTAGACCCTCGTGCAGAGGGGGTTTGAGGTGCGCCAAGGCGTCAATTGGCAGGTGTCTCCTAATGGGAGGAGACGGAACGGGGGTCCCCCAGTCAAGCGGGAGGTAGACCGATGAGAGGCCTCTTGTATAGTATCTGGAGGAGTCCTGGGCCCTGAAGGCTGAAAGGGAGTGGAAGGATGATGGGAGCCTCGCAGAGGCTGGGTTGTCCATAAGGGGGGGGGGGCGCAGGCGATCCTCAAGGTAGCCAAGGGCTTTCTGTACCTGCAGCAGGAGATAACCGGGAGAGGCAAGCCTCTTGAGACAGGATCGAGGTTCGGGATGAGAAGAAGGTGTTGGTGGTCCATATCTCGACCCTGTGCCAAAAGCTGTTCATGCCCAGGAGGGCACTGGAGTTGGGGGTGTAGAGGTCGGCCCCATAGGTAAGTATGGGGAGTAAGAGACCTTGGGCGATTCGGTGGCAGAGGAAGGGTCTAAGACCGGCGCCGGGGGAGGATAGTCTCTTGATGAATGAGAAGGGACGCTGGGCTAGCGAGAGTCTGTGTCTGTAGTGGTGTGTGAAAGTCAGGACCGGGGTCATCCAGTAGCCCAGCCATCTTACTACTCGTTGGGAGTGGAAAAGGTGACCGGCCAGCTCGATGGGGGCAGTCGTGTGGGGGGTCCTTTGGCTGGGGGTTGGCCAATGTATGAGCTCGGTCTTGGGGACGGAGAAGGAAACTCCAAGTTTGCTACCTCTATCAGCTATTTCTGTGAAGGTCGTTTTTAGACGACGCATGTTGCCTGGGTGGGATTCATAGGCCACGGTGATGGAGAAGTCGTCAACATACGAGAGCATTATGCCCTTTGGTATTGTTGAGTGTAGGGGGGCGACCTAGAGAAGGAAGAGGAGGGGAGAAATCAGGGACCCTTGCGGGGTACCAACTAAGACCAGTGCCGGGAAGTTGGGAGAGCCTTGGAAGAACAGGGTACAGGGCCATTCGGACAGGAAGGAAGAAACCCAATCTACTATATAGGAGGGGGTGTGTTCGCCCAGTAGAGAAGACCTGAGGGAAGAGGCGTTGACATTGTCGAAGCCTGCTTTGATGTCGGAGAAAAGGGTGGAGACCCTGAGTCTGGGTTTTTGTAGGGTTCTGACCTCATGTGCCAGGGAGACGCAGGCGTCCGAGGTGCCAAGACCTGGGAGGGAGCCGCACTGGTTGGGGTGGAGAATGCCCTTGGAGCGGGCAATGGCGGAAAGTCTGACGGTCATAACCTGTTCGAGAATCTTTGACACAGTCTTGAGAAGAACAATTATTCGGAATGATACCAGGGAGTCGTACGAGCCTTTCCCTAGTTTGTCCAGGATTACGCCATTCACGTTTTTCTGTGAGGGGAGGTGGTATCCGAAGGCCATTGGGGATGAGAGGAGCTCCAAGACAATCCTTGAGTTGATAAGATTGACTTTGTTCCACACCAAGTATGGAATGCCCTCTGGTCCGGGGGCGGAATAGGGGGAGGATTTGCTCAGTGTGTGCTTAATCGCGTTGTTCGTGAGAGGGGGTGCTGAGGGGTTCTGTTCGAGGCATCCTTTGGAGGGAGGAGGCCTTTCGGCGCAAAGCAGTGGTCCAAGAGGGCTTTGTTGATAGATACCGGGTCTGTGGCCCCTGGGAGGGAGGGGAGCCTGGGGGTTTTTCTGGGGCTGCCAATTGTTTTGCCATCCATATGTTGTGAGGTGTTGTTTTAGTGAGGATGTCTGCCCAGTAGGATGCCTTCGCTATCTTGATGGCCTTGAAGTATCCTAGTCTGGACTGTTTGGCAGTGGCGAGGAGGTCGGGGTCTGGAACCTTTTCGCCTGGCGTGTGGCTTTGGCAAACTCCTTGCGGAGGAAAGTGAGGAGGGGGGACCACCAGGGCTTTGATCTAGGGGAGGGACGGGAGTGGGAGGCGTGTGTCTCAATTGTAAAAATGCGGGTGGAGAGGGTGGAGGAAAACCTGAGGTCGAGTTGTTTGAGCGAGGGTCTTTCGGGGGTGGGGGGGTACCCCAGTCCTCAAGAGTTTTGTCCAGGCCGGGCCAGTCAGTGTCTGCCCACCGTGGCCTGGATCGGGGGGAGCCTGGGGTGGGTCGCGGGAGGAAGACAAGGATTGGGACATGCTCCGATCCAGTTGACAGAAGAGAGTTGGCATCCCATTCGTGGAATGCTGGGAAGATATAGAGGTTTGCAAACGCCAGGTCTATGGTGCTAGGCCGGTGTGAGCTGGAAAAGGGGAAACGCGTGTAGGTGCCAGGGGCATTGAGGAGGGAAAAACTTAGATCAGCGGCCCGGTCGAAAAAGGGGGCCAACTCCCTCTCCTTATTTGAGGAGAGGATTGTGAACGGGTTGACTGCTGGGTCCTGTATGTTAAAGTTGCCCGCGACTAAGGTGTGGAAATCGTAAGTGGTAAAGGAAGTCTCGGGTGAGACCGAGCGGCTGGGCGGGTTGATAGGCCTTGCATAAGCATTGCTTATTCTGAAGCCAGGAAAGGTGAAGGCGAAGCAGCCTTAGGGTGTGTACACGTCCAGGACCATAAAATCTTCTGATTCTGAAAAGAAAATTGGTAATGCAGAAAAACATTGTGAAACCTTTTTGGGAGAAGTGGCAGGCCACCTTGGGCCTGGCAACTGGAGGGGCGAAGGACTTAAAGCCTGTAAAGCCAGGTAGAAAGCCTTTTGAGAAAGGGGGATCTTGTAAAACAATGATATCAACCAGGGGGCCTTCCGTAAAGGAGGAAAACAAGGCAAGAAACACATCCCAGCTACCCAGGCCGTTGTGTTAACCAAGACTTAGATTATTTGCGGGAGCCAGTCCTTGGCGTGTGGTGGAGCGCGGGTTTTTAATTATCGCTGGGATGAACCCGAGGGGTTGGAGGGAGTTATCGGTAGCTCGTGTTAGGCATACCAAGAATACCAACCCATAAGACTCCCGCACAGACCCCTGCTTACCAACTAGTAACAATTACAAGATACACCTTGGTCTAGCTGAAGATGATAGTCACGTGCCTCGGACTCTAACGTCACGTGTTCGATTCACAGCCGCGTGATAGTTATTATTAGTTAAAATGTAATTATGCGACAAGTTATACAATGACGGCGATAATAGCGCAAAGGTGTCTTAGGGATTTAAGTATGTGTTCCCATTTTAGAATGCCCATAGGGTAGGAATGAGAGTTCCCTAAGATGACTGACGGAATCACACGAAACACTTAAGTAAAATATTGTATGACAATACCAGAAGACACATAGCGGAGACCTCTGGGCCCGCTCAGAACAAGTCAGTACCAATATAAGATAGTGAGCGCAAATTGCTATTCGAGCAATTGCAGCCACATGTCGGTTCAGAAACCTGATGCGCAGACAGTGACAGACTCTCGCGCATTGAATGGTCTGAGGCCTTTGAAGTTGGCCACTTCATATACAATTCGGTGAAGAGGTATTATTACGTTGGCATTAGTCGGCTACGTGTACTCTAGACTCACATATTATTCACGGCACTGACATACCCTCGCGATAATATGGTAGTCTATGTCTTCATAATCCGAGAATGGAGTCGCAGAATTGTCAGGGTCAAGAGGTGTTGGCACTTACGAGTCTAGAGAACTTTTTTCGATCGATACAAGTGTCACTGAAAAAGTGAGTGCACCCGTGGGATTTTAAACAAAAAAGCTGCCAATTTCACCCACTAATTGCACCACCAACAACTGATTTAAAAATAACATAACTTCATAGAATGCTCAGAGAGCTAAAGGCTACTCAACCGCTTTTGAAACCTCAATTGAATAAAGATTTCCTGAGGAGGAGTACGCAGTTGAACTTTCAAATTCTGCCAAGACATAGTTTTCTCACCCAAAATTGTGGTCTTGGCGCAATTTTCAGGAAATTGTTCTTTCTCTCCTGTACTACTCCTCAGGAAATTTTAATTCACTTCATATTTCAATATAAGTTGAGTAGCCTAGATATTTTCTGAACATACTATGAAGTTATCTGATTTTTAATCTAGATATTGTTGGTGGAATCAGTGGGTGAAATTGGGTGTTTTTGGTGTAAAACCCCACGCGTGCAGTCACTTTTCGGTGGCACTTGTACTTAGTTAGTATGGTTAGGACATCTAGCCCGCCAACACTCAAACGCGGAATATAAATATTGAAGTGTCTCCCTCGCTTATAACAGAATCATCAAGCACCGGAGAAGAGATCTCATCAATATAAGAAGTTACAAAAACTCTTATTACCTCATGATCTTTACCTTATGCGAGCAATTTAGTCACACTTTACTAATAGCCTTCCTAGACAAGCTTCTCCATCTATAGAACCAGTCGAGCATAAGCCCTAGTCCCCTATTCTAGGTTATCATACCGGCTACCCCTAACACTATATTGATAGTTCTCTTTGTTACCAATGCTCACTACACATGAATAAAGCTGTCACGACAAAGTATATAAACAAAAATATACATCAGAGAGTTAGGGAAGACCTCTTCAAGAATCGAACCCTACGAAGACATCGCGAACGACTATTGCGCAGCGATCATCCCCTATACTCACCCGTCATACCCCATGGGGTTACCATCGACCAACAACTAGACGAGATCAAGATTCACTAGACTCCACAATATCTCCCTTACTATATAGACGACAGTCTTATAGCTCCAACCTCTACAGAATTCATTCGGGCATTTCTTGAAGCATACGAAGAAACCGAAGAAGAGGAAGACGAAGAGTGGAACACCCCCTACCTATCTTCGAAATCCAAATATCACTACACGAGACCAGCTATTTGGATATATAATCGGACGAATCGTCCAAACCAAGACAATTCAACTCTACCCAGTCCCAAACGCTGGATGTGAGATAGGCAGACAGACGAAGACAAGCTGGAAACTATTTCTTTCGTGAAAAAAACCTTTCAAATCTTTGAAGATAATCAGTAGATTTACGAAATCTATGAACAAGACATCCTCGAGTTCGATATCCTAAAAGAATCAACTCAAAAGAGATATCCAATGTCTCTTTTTCACCGAATTACAAGTGGAAATCCAATGGACGTATCCGGGGGTTAACAAGCAGACCCGTCCAAACGGATTACCGAAGCCTCAGTGATATCTAGCAAGGAGGGACCAATCTATTCGAACAAAGTACCGAGAAGAACTGGATCCCTATACCCACTAGGATCACCACGAGCGATTGGCGCGACAATTAAAGACTCGGGATCCGTCAGACATCAAGGATCACCAAACCCAAGAGACGATAATGCCTTCCTAAAACTCCTGGCGGCAAGAGCAGGACTGGCAATGAGACACCTCGACGAGAAAATGGCAACAAACTATGGAAAACTTGGGGATTTGGACGAAGAAGTACAAGGGCTTGTACACGAAATGCAGGACACCCGGCAAGAGGTCGAGAATGGCCAACAACGGGAGACGGAAAGACTAATAGCTTTCAAGGGAATAATCATCGTGGTCGAAAATGCTACACAGATCCGACAAGAGGAAATAACAAGACTAGCCCTGGAGCTACATCATATGAGAAAACAGCAACAAGAAGCAAATGAAGGAGAAAGTGGTCATGAAGTCGTAAGTTCCCAACTACATGGTAACATAATGGGACAGGACGGGACTTCAACAAATAGGGCAAATGCCCTAGAGTGAGAAGTAATCATCTTAAGGGCTCAGCATGCAGAAGACCTCGCCACTATTCAGCAAGGTGTTACTGGAAAAGCTGAAACCCAAGAACGAGTAGCCAAGGGGTTATCCGCCCAGATGGCCATTATAATGCAAAAATTGGCAAGCTTCCAAGCAACCTCTACCATTACTACCCTGGCTCCACTGCCAACACAAGTTCCTGTAGCCCCACAAGTCACTACGAACCCCGATCGTGTACAATGATGGGCGCAAGAAAGACGAGAGCAAAATGCAAGGGAACAAGGCAGAGAAGATAAAGGGAAGCAGCAGGAAGGAGAACTACTAAGGCCGGGAAACCAGGGAGGTGGGAATCAAGATCCCCCTCCTACTTCAAAAGGCAATGACCCCAATCCCAGCGACGATGGATCACACCAGGGAGGAGGAGGAGGAGGAGGTAAGCCAGGCTGCCGACCAGACAGAGGAGACCTTTTCGACCCACAAGTCGCAATAATGGCTCAAGCGATGGGAAAAGCCATCGCGACCAGTGGAAAAGGCCAAGCTGACGCGCCACTCCGGTTCAAAAATCGAAAAGACCAAAACGTTAAACTTTAGTTAGTTCAATGCGAGGACTACTTTAAAAGGAAATGTAATCAGTGGAGATCAGATCAGGACCGAAATAAATATGCGCTGGGAAGAATGGAAGGAGAAGATGTGTTGGCATTCGCATTTACCTATCGAAATAAGATGACCGGAGGATTAGGCCATCTGAAGATCAAAGGTTACGAATTTTGGTAGGCATTCAGAGGACAGTACATCCTACAATTTGCACTCACGCATGAGGGAGAAAGATCTCTAGCATTAATGACAAAAGTTATCTATAAAAGTAACATTGACTGCTACCTCCTCGAGCGGGAAAACCACAATACCCATGTGGCAATGAGTGGAGTCGCATGGCGAGAAATGGTAGAACCACTGCATCAGCAAAATGTAAAAATCAGTCCTGGTCCACCAAGGGGGGTTATGGTCCCCCTGGTCCTCCTGGTCCACCCTGATCCACCCTGGTCCCCATTTTCAGTAAAATTTCAAAAAGTGTGGATCAGAATGGATCAGAGTGGACCAGGTGGGCCATGGGGACCACAACCCCCCCTGGTGGACCAGGAGCGTTCAGGACCACCTTGGACCACGCTCTGACATTTTCCTGATAGACATATCCAGAAAGAGGCACTGCGGCGACCATCAACCAAGGAATACGCGACAGACAGTGCCTGGATTACAGCACTAACACCCATCTGCATGTGAGAAAAAAGTATTTGTGGAACAACTCGGCCTCCAGCACGGTGGCCCCAGTAGTTCCCGAAACGACTCAGGAGAGAAAAGAAAGAGAGAAGAAAAGGCAGTCACAAAGCCTAGAAAACAAAGAAAGCAATATTCTGCCGAAGAAAAAGCGGCCTACAAAATAAAAATGGAAGCTGAAAGGAAAGGAAAGGGTCCAGCACCAGCGCAAGGGAAAATGGAACATCCGGATTGGAATAAAGCCCATGAAGGGATCAAGGACCAAGTAGTCCAAGATCAGAAAAGGGGAAAACAGTGTACCCGTTGTGGAATAAATAACCACAAATGGGCAAACTGTAGGAAAACAATTCAAGTATCCACGATCAGTACGCAACCGAGGAAACAGTTTGGTCAAAGACCACGGCACCCTACTTCCCGGCAATGGAAAGCCTGCCCTATAACCCGCTTTCAACGACCCAAAACCTCGACGGTAACCAGACAAAAGTCACCAGAAGGAATACCCCGGGTCAATCAAATTGAGAGGCCCTTGGCATAGGATTTTAGAGACATGGAGTTTACATAAGTTACTTCCGTCACCAATAGCGACAGCCCTCGGGTACTTGGAGGATGCCCTCCCTCCAAAATTCTGAAAAATGAGAGACTACGACAAGTAGATTGGACGTCACCCTGAAGGCAAAAGAGAACAAACCGGAGCGAACTGGGGAAAGTATCATCCGGTACCTAGATGAAGAAAAAGAGTTAGGATGAGAAAAAGTAAAAGAGGACTTAGAATGACCAGTCCAACGAGGACCTCAAGGAAAGGTTCATACTAGCAGCTGCTAGCAGAACCCAGAATCACTCCTCGAGGGCAGGCCCCGCGAATCTTACACCCAGACCGATGACCTGAGTGATAGGACACGTACGTCGAAGTACATCTATGCTATCCAACGAATACAAGGTCCGGCTGGAAGATAAGCTTGAGTTCCCGGATCTGGCTTAGAATCCTTTTATACCTGAACTATACCACTAGCAATTTTGCTAGCGGTTAGTCAGAGAACTAGTACACAAGAGGTTATGGGAATTCCTCGGCAGTAAGTAATGACCGCTTGTAGTGGGCTGCCCAATAACCAAATGAATAGACCGTTTCAGTTTCTCTGAGGAGACTTCAAGGGTCGAAGCTATGTGGGTATAGTAACAAACCCCTATTGCCCACACTCGAAAAAACACGATGAATAATAAACAAAAACGCAAAGACACGCTGCCGATTGGCAAACAACTTAGGACTCAGGTCCCAAAACGTTCACACTACGAGTGCCCGGAAGGGCCCGCATTTATTGAAGCACCCCGAAAACGAATACGCATCCGAGTACTGCTTGACTCAGGATCAAACATCTTTTTGATCAATAAAGACTTAGTCGAACACTTCGACATCCCTTACAACACTCACCACAAAGCACTTAACATCCTAGCTATCGACGGAGAAATTCATTCATCAGGAGGAAAACCCTTCACACATCCCATCCTTCTCGAAATTGGAAATAATGGCCCCCACACGAGCATTTCTTGTTAGGTAGTCATAGCAGGAAAATACGACATCATTATCCCATTTGGATGGTGGCACAAGGAACACCCTATAGCTAATATCGACGAACCCCCAAAATTGGACATTCAGTGAACAAGGCAGTCTGGGACACGTCGAAGATGAAGGAGTAGGAGGAATGTTTGAATAGGATGAGATGGTGGCTTTTGACGAAGAAGCTCAGTACATGGGCAGGATATGTCGACAAGAGGACCCAAACCAAGTATTGCTGGACAAGATACCATAATATTATGAAGATTATCACAAATTATTTCTCACAGCGACGGCGGAGAAATTAGCAGAGCGAAGAACGTTCGATCATCCAATAGACCTTAAACCAGGTGCCGAACCCCCCTGGGGACCAATCTACCAGATGTCCGCAGAGCAGCTAGATACCATGGACAAATATCTAAAAGAAATGCTGAAAATAGGGAAAGCTTGTCCACAGTCAGTCACCCGCAGGGGCACCAATTCTATTCATCCCAAAACCAGATGGAAAGTTATGGCTATTTGTCGACTACCGAAACCTCAACAAACTCAGAATTCTAAACAAGTACCCACCACCATTAATGGGGGAATTAGAAGACCAAGTAGTAGGAGCTAAGATATTCACCAAGCTAGAGTCAAAGGACGTATACCACCTGTTAATAATATGGGAGGGAGACGAAATGGAAAACCACATTCAGAACCTGATACGGTCACTTCGAATATAAAGTCATCCCATTTGGACTCGTCAAAGCTCTCGCCACATTCCAAGCAATGATGAAAAAAATCTTACAGGAATTTCTCGACTACGGAGTAGTCGTCTACCTAGACGATATTCTGATATACTCGGAAAATGAGGAAGAACACATCGAAGTGGTTAAAAAGGTCCTGGCAAAGCTAAAAGAGCACCAACTGGCAGTATCGGTAACAAAATCGGTTTTCCATCTTGAATCTGTTGAGCTCCTAGGATACATAGTGGGAATTGACAGAGTTACAATGAGTGAGAGAAAAGTCGAGTCAGTAATGAATTGGAGAGCCCCGCGATCGGTAACGGAAGTACAGATTTGCATCGGGTGTGCAAATTTTTACTGACGGTTCATCAAAAACTTCTCAAAAATATGCAGAACCATAACCGACATACTGAGAGGGGACAAAGCCCAGTTTCACGGCGGCCTGAAGCAAGATGAAGCGTTTACAGAACTCAAGAGGCGATTGGTCACGGCTCCTATTTTGGAACACTTCTACCCCAATAGAGAAACTGGTGTGGAGACAGATGCAAGCGACTTCCTACTCGGATGCATACTATCGCAATTCAAGGACAAAAGGCTATACCCAGTAGCATTCCACTCCAGGAAGGTGAATGCCGCGGAAAGGAACCACGAGATTCATGACAAGGAACTACTTGCACTCTTAGAGGCCTTTAAAGAATGGAACAACTTTCTGGTAGGAGGGGATAAACCCGTGACGGTATACATCGACCACGAGAATCTGCAAAATTTCCTCACAACAAAAGTTTGGAATCAGAGGCAAAGCAAGTGGGTACAGAGATTGGCAGATTACAATTTCAGAATAGTATGCCGCCCGGAGAAAAGAGGAGGAAAACCAGATGCACTGAATCGACGGCCGGAGTACCGTCCTGAGGAGGGAGCTGAGCATAGCAAACAGTCAATATTGAAACCTTAATACTTCCAAATGTCACTCATCCACGAAGATGATGAGGATGAAGGTTACATCCCAGAACCTGAACCTGCGATGAGAAACAGAGTTAGAGTTAAGTGACTGTCAAACAAAGCTATACTACCAAGCAAGGGATCAAGGCTAGCGGTAGGACACGACATCTACACAATAAGTGAGTTCACTATTTCAGCACAAGGACAAGTCCTAGCGAAAACAGGACTAGCCATTGGACTACCAAAAGGAACCTATGCCCGGATTGCCCCATGAAATGGTCTAGCAAGTAAGAAAGACATAGCAATCAACGGAGGGGTCATCGACGGGGACTACACTTGCGAAATAAGGGGTATTATGATTAACCACAGCAAAGCAGATTGCAGAATCCAGGAAGGGGACCGAATCGCGCAACACATTATTGAAAAAATCAACACATCCGACATAAAAAAGGTGGACGAGTTGGAGTTGACGGAACGAGGAGATACTGGTTTTGGGAGCACAGATATGTCTCCAAAACGTACAATACCGGTCACAGACACCCAGCCTCTGATATACCTACAGCAAGCAGACTCCAGTAACAACGAATACTTTGACGTTGAAGATATCGGCAACCATCCTAGACTAAGCCAGGAGCCTGTCTTGATGTCAAGGGCCATCATTTCATAAGTGGAAATGAGAGGATTCGAGGCCGGCTTCATAGCAACGGTGGTAGCAGCAAGCGGAAGGGACCAGGAATGGATGGCGGGAGAGGGGGAACTCGAGACACTAGAAGACGAAGGAAAGGAGTTCCCAAAAAACTGGATGAGTAAAGACGGACTGGTCTACTATAAGAATCAACTATACATTCCAAACAACGAAGGATTACAAACAACCATCGCAAAAGGATGTCACGATTCACAAGTGGCAGGGCACTTCAGACATTAAAAAAAGGTGGAAATCGTCACCAGGGATTTTTACTAGAAAGGACTCACGACATGGATAAACGACTACGTAAGGTCCTGTGGCGATCATTGCCAACACAAAAGTCACCAAGGCATGCGTGATATGGATTACTACAACCCCTCCAAATCCCCTTTTCGGCATGGACTTCCATCTCGACAGACTTCATATCCCATCTACAGGAATCACAAGGACAGACACTGATCATGGTGGTTGTAGATCGGTTCACAAAGAAGCCACACTTTATTGGTTTAATGAAAATGGGACCGCAAAAGAGGTGGAAGAGACATTGTTACAAGAAGTCTGGAAACTTCACGGTCTACCCACTGAAATTATTTCGGATATGGATGCCAAGTTTTCGGGAGAATGCTGGGAGTCGTTATGCAAGTCATTAGGCATAAAACGAAAAATGTCTACTGCTTATCACCCCTAAACAGGTGGCCAGACAGAAAGAACCAACTAAACACTGGAAGGATACCTACGCAATTTCGTCAATTACGACCAGAACAACTTGTATCAGCTACTACCACTAGCTCAACACGCGTACAATAACTGCACAACCAACGGACATGGAATGTCACCGTTCTATGTCAACTACGGTTTCCATCCACAGACAGAGTGGATGAAGGAACAAGACGCTCAAAAACCCGGAGCAGGACTATATGCGCACTGGATGCAGGTAGCTCACCAACACGCCAAAAACGTGTTAGAACAAACTCGAGAAGAAATGAATAAATACTATGATCGGAAAGCCCGTCAACAACTGGACATTAAGGTCGGAGACTTGGTAATGTTACATGCAAAAAACATATGCACCAAGCGACCGACGAAAAAATTAAGTCCAAGAATGCACAGAACGTTCAAAGTATTGGAAGTCACGAAAGGAGAGCCGGCTTTCAAACTAGAAATATCGCCGCGGTGGAAAATTCACAAAATATTTCATGTTTCGTTATTGGAACCATACCGAGCATCAGTGCGGGAAGGAAGATAACAGCCTCCACAAGTTCGGGAAGATATCAAAGAAGACCTTGAAATGGCGGTAGAAAAAATCGTGAAGAGTGAAGTTATCACTTAGACGAGGAAGCTTGGAAGACGTAACAAGGAGTCTAAGGAACTTCGTTACTTCATTAAATCGAAAGGATGCGCAAAGGACTAGGTCAGCTGGGAACGAGCAGAAGGGTGAGGGAACGGTCAGGAGCTGGTAGAAGAGTTTTCACAAGCAAAATCTGGAAATGCAGGGACTGCCGGCGGTTGAATGAAGAGAAATGGTATTTCTCATGTGGCCAAGCAAATGCATGAGGTTTTTCACCCTACTACTTCAAGTTCGAAAAGGGATAGCAAAATTGGGTATTCAGAGACGATACCTAGAAGGAGGGAGCTCGTTTTAGGCATACCAAGAATACCAACCCATAAGACTGACGCACAGACCCCTGCGTACCAACTAGTAAAAACTACAAGATACATCTCGGTCTTGCTTAAGATGATAGTCACGTGCCTCCAACTATAAGGTCATGTGTTCAATTCACAGCCGTGTCATAGTTATTATTAGTTAAAATGTAGTTATGTGACAAGTCATACAATGACGACGATAATAGCGCAAAGGCGTCTGTGAGATTTAAGTGTACGTTCCTGTTTTAGAATACCCATGGGGTAGGAACAAGAGTTCCCTAAGATGACAGGCGGAATCAGAATAAACACTTAAGTAAAATATCGTATGACAATAGCAGAAGACACATAGCGGAGACCTCTGGGCCCACTTAGAACCAGTTAGTATGAACATAGGATAGTGAGCGCAAATTGCTATTCGAGCGATTGCGGCCACAAGTCGGTTCGGAAACCTGATGCGCAGACAGTGACAGACTCTCGCGCATTGAATGGTCTGACGCCTTTGAAGTTGGCCACTGCATATACGGTTCGGTGATGAGATAATATTACGTTGGCATTAGTCGGGTACGGGTACTCTAGACTGATCTATTATTCACAGGACTGACACACCGTCACGATAATATGGTAGTCTACGTCTTCATAATGTGAGAATGAAGTCGAACAATTGTCAGGGTCAAGAGGTGTTCGCACTAACGGGTTTAGGGAACTTTGTGCGATAAATACTTAGTTTGTATGGTTAGGACATCTAGTCCGCGAACACTCAGAGACGGAATATAAATATTGAAGTGCCTCCCTCGCTTAGAACAGAATTGTCAAGCACTGGAGAAGAGATCTTATTAATATAAGAAGTTACAAAAACCATTATTACCTCATTATCTTTACATTATACGAGCAACTTAGTCACACTTTACTACAAGCCTTCCTAGACAAGATTCCCCATGTATAGAACCACTCGAGCATAAGGCCTAGTCCGGTATTATAGGTTACCATACCGGCTACCCCTAACAGCAGGCCCTAGCCAGTGGGCGCTTGCCGGGACCCGCTGAAGGGGGCGGGGGCGCCTCTCGATTGGTTGAGGGGTTTTGGGGTGGCAAGGTCCATAGTCTGGGCTGAAGGGACTTTGGGAGTAGTGGGTGCTGGGCGGCCATCATCGCCCACATCCATGGCTTCCTCACTGTTGGAGGAGGCGTCAGATAGTTCGGCGTTGGAAGGTGGGGGGCCTCGGGCTGAGGCAATGGGACGGGTCTAGCCCTGCACTCCCTAGAGAAGGCATTGTGCTCGTCACCACAGTCAGGGCAGTGGGGGGAGGATGTGGGGCCGTAGCCGGAGACCGCCTTGAAGTCACTACCCTTGGGGCAGGTCGGGTTTTAGCATCTTTGGGCCGAGCGAGTATGATGAAGTGCACAATAGTGGCAGGTAGGGTGTTTCTGGGCACATTGGGGAGAGGCGTGTCCAAATCGGTAGCAGTTGGTGCATTGGGTGTAGCAGTTAGCTTGCATCGTTTTTTCGACCTTGAGCCGCTTTGAGAAGAGGAAGAGGGCTGGGAGGAGGATTCGAAAGTCGTCAGGGTTGACCGAGACAACCAGCAAAGTGGCCTACTTGGAACACCTACCAGCCCGGTCCTTGTTAAGATACCTGGCCGCACCAATTCTGACCTCTTTCACTGTTGTGGATGGATGTCTTGATGAAAGTGAAGAGTTGTTCGTCGTCCTCTAGGATGACGTCTGTCTGGTTTCAGTGAATTGCCAACTGTATAGCGGTTGGCGCCTGGGTAAACAGATGCCAGGGGTTATCACTGATGGGAAAGAACTCGTTGAGGGGGTCTGCGCGTGAGAGACCCAAATCCCATCCCCTTTTTTTGTAATTTCTGTTTTTCTTTTTATCATGTGCTTTGTTTTATTCATCGACTAGGTACAAAGACTACGTGCCCCATTAGCTATGGTAAAGAAAGCCCTTCGTGAACCCACCGGCGCCAGGGACAACGCAATCAACTTCAGTCCCTCTGGCCCAAGACCAACCGCCTACCAGCCACGCAAAATAAGAAGTCAAACTCGCACTAAAAGGGCAGAATAAGAAACAGCAAATAAATACATGGGGAGGAATCAACAGGAAACCCCTTGCCCTAACCACCAACAAAATAAACGAATTGATGAACGACTAACCGAAAAGCTAAGTAAACAACAATGAAGAAGGAACAAAGTGGGTGCGGGGGCCACTATACACCGTGTGGCATTACAAATTATTACTAAAGACCCCAAGGTGTTGAGATCCACCACCGAGACAGTGCAATACCAGGACTGAGCGTAACCCCGGGATGCGACTGTGATAATCGCGACGGCAGCGTAAGGTTAAGAGGCAGCAGGCATCAGCAAAATGTAAAAACCAGTCCTGGTCCACCAAGGGGGGTTATGGTCCCCCTGGTCCTCCTGGTCCACCCTGATCCACCCTGGTCCACATTTTCAGTAAAATTTCAAAAAGTTTGGATCAGAATGGATCTGAGTGGACCAGGTGGACCACGGGGACCACAACCCCCCTTGGTGGACCAGGAGCGTTCAGGACCACCGTGGACCACCCTCCGACATTTTCCTGATGAGGGTGCCAGCCGAGTGAGTGGATTGTAGTTGTAACCGAGGAACGGGACAAGACCTTATAGGGGGAGAGGACGGGTAGACTCAATAACTGTGAAAACTATGGGTAACTGTGTGGGGGTCTGACAAGGCACCCTCTAAAGGAGGTGAAGAGGATGGAGAAATCCACAGTAGCCTATTGAAGAGTTTTCTCATACTGCGAACTGTAGTCCAAGCCGTCTGTAACATGGGCAGGAGCGTGTTGCCGACTGTGCGAAAGCTAAGCAAGGCAGCCAAGCGCAAGCGAAAAGAGGGGATGATAGAGCCAAACGACCCCTAGAAACGAGGATACTATGGCCCAACGACATGATGAGGGACGTAAGGCGGGGTGGGGGGTGCAGCTCACGGAAAGTGAGGATGCAGCTCACTGAGCGTACATGAGTGGATGTTGACGATGAATTCTGATGGTGTTGAGATTTCAATCGCCAGGTGTGTAGAGGAGATTGTTTGTAATCTAAATCCCATATCTTTATTTTTACTTTTTATTTTAGTTTTTTTTTTGTTTCATGTGCTTTGTATTAGCAACTACGGGGAACAAAGACCGCGTGGACTGGGAGGGCTAGCTATGGCGAATAAAAAACCCCATCCCCACTTTTTATCCACCCCGGCGCCAGGGAAAAGGCCATCAACCCAAGTCCCCATGGTAGTAGACCAATCTCAGACCAGCCACGCAAAATAAGAAATCAAACTCCGACTAAAGGGGCGGAATAAGAAACATCAAATAAGTACATGGGAGAAATCAACCAGAAAACCCTTGCTATAGACACCAACAAAATAAATGATTCATAAACCACCACCAAAATCCTAAGTAAGCGAAAATGAAAGAAGAAGAAAGAGGGGGCGGGGGCCAATAAAACCATTGGGGAGTTGCAAAACATTACACGAGAACCCAAGGCGTTGACATCCGCCACGGAGGCGGTGCAATACAACTACTGACGGTAACCGAGGGGCGAGAGAGTGGCAATCGCTATGTAATGGAATATGGTATTATTGCTATTATTTCTTAACATGACGTTGGATATTGCCTATTAGGATTTCCCAGTAACGAATCATTCCTTACCTTGTACCTTCTCTATTGTTATAGTTTCCTATTAGGTAGTACTTTCCTTAGTTCACTTATTACTACCTTTCGTTCCTTGTACCCAGTTGGGAAACCTTATGCTTCCTATTATGTATTACTGGTTTAGTACATTAGTAGCAATCCCTGTTCTTGTTTGATTCCATTACTTGTTTCGTTAGTTATATCCTGTCGCATCTACACCTTCGTTTTAGGACTTAGTTGTTTGCGCTTCTACCTTAGCGTAGCTTAGCATTCTCATTTGGACAGGATATCGGTTATGATTTATTTGTATTTAAAGAGTGCGAGATCCCTTAAGGATTCGGACTCTCAAGCCTCACAGGAACCCTTACTTTAATATACTAAGTTGAACGGTCACTCGACCAGTCCCTAACCTTTGTATATCTCTTGTCAAGATTTCCATCGATAATGATCCTCCTTGTCCTTATAGTATCGCCGGAGCTCCCTCGGGGAATCTCGCGATTCTCCCGAGCTGGTTACAGTTTTTGACCCAGACTTAAGTACAACCTTTGATCTTCGGCAGAGAACTCATCACCCTTGGCCTCCCTTGACCCTGCAAGTACCGGTACCCCTCCTTGTTTCTTGAAAGTCATAAAGCAGACTCGTGGTGAGACCTGCTCACCACAGATTGCAACCATTTCGCTTCCCAGAGACAAACAAGAACGCTTCGCCAAAGCTCCTCCAGCGCTATTAGGATTCTCATCTAAGCCCAACCCTGTCGCTCCACTAAAGAAGCCAGCCACACCACCAGAACTGGCGCCACCTCAAGCCCAAGACCAAGAAGAAGACTCTTCAGAATACGAATCAACTAGCGAAGACGAGAACCCAGGACCCAATCCACGAAATCCCCAAGACCTAGAAGAAAGCGAAACCCCAGAACACTAAGACATCGAAGAAACACCTGACTAAGAACAACTGTATCAGGAAGGAGCACCCGAGCCAGACCCAGACCAAGATTCAGACTCAGATAGCGCTGATCAACCAGGACCAGCCCCACCAGCATCCTCAAATCCACCTCCTTCAAGAAACCCTAGTCCAGACCCAGCGCCACCGCCGCCTCCTGATCCATCTCCACCACCAAGCTCACAGCAAGCCGCTATGTCAGTCCCACCAGATGGCACTAGCCGCCCCAAATGGCCAGCACCATTCTTCCATTCTGGAGAAGGAAAAGACCAAGATCCATTAAGAATCAACTCATGGTTCAACACAGTCCATCGATACATATCCAGCTTTGGAATCCAAGATACAGACCAGGAAGCTTTCCAGTACTATCGAGCATACTGCAGAGAAAAGGCCCTCGAAAAATTCACTCAATATGACAATAGCCAAGGAGCCAAAACCGTTAACGGACTCAAACGCAAATTCGAAGGATATTTCCTACCTTGTCCATCCACTGATACAATCCATGAACAATGGCTTGCAGTAAAACCAACTACCAATGGGAAGACAGCGCAGATAACCGACACAGTTATCACTCTTGAAACACTCAGAGACAGCTTACCCCCAGGAACAATCTCAGACTACTCAGCAAAACAAAGACTTCTAGACGCCATGGACATCAAACTCAAGCGAGATGTCAAGCCCCATATCTCCTCAGATACATCCTTTGATGAATTAGTTGAGATTGCTGTGAAAGAGATGCTATCATTCACTCCACAGGACTCCATGGTACCAGGAATCAACACACGAATGCAGTATCGAATGTAGTCACCCAGCCCAGACCCAAAGACACCAGAAACAACACCCAAGGACACCATTAACGATTCTCCAACAATAACTCCCAGTACAATAAAGTACCACCCCATGAGAAAGAAAGACGCAAAAGAGGAGGAGCATGTTACTATTGTGGAAAGATAGGACACTTCTCCAGCGATTGTTACCAAAAGCCAAGAACCCAAAATGATCATCAAGGGTACAACCAGCGAGGAAATGGAAGAAGAGGAGGAACTGAGAGAAGAGGAAAACCTCGCCGTTCCTACCATACCCAGAAAGAAACCAACTATACCATCGAAGTCACCAATACATCCAACCATGTAGGACCATCTGGAAACGAAAACAAAGCTTTCGAAGCCTATATTACAGTGAATGGACACAAGGCAAAAGCTCTTTTCAACACAGGAACCATGGGAGATAAACTCATTTCCGGAAAATTTGTATCTACCTTCCAAATCCCTACCAAAGACCTCAAAATCCCTATCAGTCTAGAGAGGGCTGTTAAAGGATCTCGCTCCACCATAAACTACAAATCGCAACGAGTCATCCAAGTAGATGATGAAACCGCTGGTATTACCGACGCTCTAGCATGTTCTTTAGACAACTATGACATATTCCTAGGAATGCCATATCTTACCACCCATGACGCTATAATCGATTGTGGAAACTCTATCATTTCATTCCCTAAAAAAGGAATTACCCTTACTTGCAGGATAGGAAACAGCGCTACGTTCTCTGCTATGACAACCTCAGATACCCCTGACTTCATCCCTGAGTTTCCTGATGTTTTCCCAGCCAAGAAAATTAAGGAACTACCGCCCTTGCGCCAGATTAACCACCACCTTAATCTCATCAAAGGCAAAATGGCCCCAAGTCCGAAAATGTTCACAGTTCCTGACAAGATCCTCCCTGCATACAGACAAATTATAAAGCACTGGAAAGCGAAAAATATCATCTACCCTTGCGAAGCCAATAACCCTGTCAACATGTTCCCTAAGCGAAAACCAAATGGCGAAAGTCGACTCGTAGCAGACCTAGTACCCAGAAATGATATTACAATCAAGAACGATAGCACTATTCCCAATGAGTCCATGATTGTCAGAACTGTGACTAGAGCCAAATATCGATCCACTGACGATCTATCAAACTGGTACTGTTAAAATCCTCTTCTCTCTTGGTGATACTTGCAGCACATCAGCAAAAATAATACTCTGCGCCAGGGGCGCCCCATGCGTCTGGCGCACCTAGCGCACATAACGTCAATCGCGAATCAGGACGCAACGTCGATCTGACGTTGCGTCCTGA
>Ga0307507_10004585_pt1 | contig 24169 bp, 33 predicted proteins | sample 7_EM_MG_FD_207223 | JGI IMG/M metagenome (GOLD analysis project Ga0307507, IMG submission 207223) | Populus trichocarpa ectomycorrhiza microbial communities from riparian zone in the Pacific Northwest, United States - 7_EM | ecosystem: Host-associated > Plants > Roots > Unclassified | place...
TTTTCAGCTCTTGGTCATCTAGGGCTCATTTACGTCTATTAGGTCGGTCTGGACGCTGCTGGTAAGACGACCATCCTCTACAAACTCAAACTTGGTGAGATCGTCACAACCATCCCAACAATTGGTGAGTTGGCTCGGCGGTATCCGCCAACGAAAATGTGTTTAACTTGAATACCAGGTTTCAACGTCGAGACGGTTGAATACAAGAACATATCGTTCACCGTATGGGATGTTGGTGGTCAAGACAAGATTCGTCCTCTCTGGAGGCATTGTAAGTCTAGGATTTTCCGTACTTACTTAATGACAGGAGCTGAAAAACTTCCGTGTTTTACCAGATTTCCAGAATACTCAGGGTATTATCTTCGTCGTGGACTCGAATGACAGAGAACGTGTGTCTGAGGCTCGTGAGGAACTACAGCGCATGCTAAACGAGGATGAACTCCGAGATGCCCTCCTTCTCGTCTTTGCGAACAAGCAGGATTTACCCAATGCAATGAATGCTGCTGAAATCACCGACAAGCTTGGTCTTCACGGACTCAGGCAGCGGACCTGGTTCATCCAGGTAAGTTGGTAAACGTGTTGCACGTCATCGTATTTAATGTATTTCTCATCATAGGCTGCATGTGCGACATCTGGAGACGGTCTTTACGAGGGATTGGAGTGGTTGAGCACCAATCTCAAGCGCGCCGTCACTTAATAAAGTTGCGGAGAGGAGTACGTTAGTCATCCCTTACATGAATCTCTCACGATACCTATAACGCATCTGCTGTTAGTCGCACCATTTTTTATTACTCTTGTTTTTTTTTTGTTTCAATTTCCGCATGTGAAAGATCACTCCTTCTCATAGACTTGGTGATTTATTATTCATGTTTTTACTTATTCTACAATTTGTGCAGGGGGAATTGACTACGCCGAGATTATCACTCAACGATTTTCACCAGGATAGACTCGTCCCACAGCTTCAGCTTCCTTCCGTCTTCTCTCTCCCAATTCACGAGATGCTGCATCTCGCTGCTGGGAACCGTATCTTGCTAGCTTCTCAAGCAATGCTTGCAATTTTCTTGGCTTCACTATAGTGTAAGACGCATGCCTATTGGCTGGGATAAGGTATTCTTGTACGGTTCCGGACAGTGGGATGGATGTCATCTGTACAGCCACGTTGTCAGTTGAGACCTAAAAATGCCACCCATATGATATTCAAATGGGAATAGACTTTACCTGTCTCAATTCTGCAAACACGGAGGCGAGATGGGACCGTCCGATCTGCTTGAGAATGTCCTCCAAAAAGTCGACGTCAATAAGAATGTTTGATATAGCATTTTCATTCATCATCGGTACATCACGTCCGGCTAGAAAGTCCTGCACGTACAAGGGGAAATAAACAGTTGGGGACATCCGAAGCATGAGGCGGAATTCTTACAATAAGACATTCGGCGATGTAGCCCATAGCTCCTTCATAGGCATCTTCCTTGTATGTCTCCTTTATTGCCAGGGAGTCGACGACTGTTGTTAGCCAGTTAGCGAGCTCGTAGAGGTACATGCTCGGGGACGTCTCCCGAGATTTTGGAGTCCAGTCGTACTCGGAAAGCTCAAAGCATTGGTCGAGCTTGGACGATATGAGTGCTGTCATACGCCGAAGCGAGACGGAGATGGTCGCTTCGAAAGCACTCGCTGAAGATAGGCGAATCACGCCACCACGTTGGGTCGACCTACATATGTTAGAAAACAAGACAAGTGTCATACATCTGGTTATCACGTACCGAAGATTTGTCAGAGATCTCTCAAGTTCGCCACAGGCAACCTGGAAGCATTCGACATTGGTGATAATTTGAGCGATCTGGGCCATCGAATGGGTGGTCTCTAGCCTTTGAGAAATAGCACCACAGATGTTTTTGGACAACAAGCTGTCCAGCGACTATTGATCAAGGCGAGAATGAGGGATTGGTGTTGTATAAATGAAGCAGTATACTAATACCTTGCTCAAAAGTTCATCAATGTCGCGATGATGTTGGGAAACACCTTCCAAGAAGGCATAGAACTTCTGTATGAAGACTCTGATCTAATATAAGTCTGGTTCAGAGCCAATGCCTTAGCCGTGAGACCCGCCTGCACCCACCTCCTGGCAGCTCAGATAAAATGTTTGAGACCATGGTAGGGGCAGAGAAGGAGCGGCGCTGAAAACGGATAGGTAGGAAAATCTCTTGATGACACGAATCCACACTTACTTCTGAATTTCCTTTTTTTGACTGTCACTAATCCATACGGCAGCTAGGACTTGGTCAAGACTTGGATCATCGTTGATTTTCATTGCATAATGCTCATCCTCGCTAACGATCTGCATCATCTCTAATTGATTGGAATCAATAAAATATAGGAAATTCCACGTACAGTCTCGAAACGAAATTTGAATTCCTTCTCCAATAGCTGAACATACTTCTCGAATAACACAACAATAAAGGACCGAACAGAAGTTGTTGAATATGAATACGTCTATGGCAGGGTGTTAATCAGTCAATGATTTCTTATGTCAATGAAAATAGAAAACAACCTCGACTATCATGATAAAATTCGACAGATTCTCTTTCGCCTTCAGAAATGTTTCTGCTTCGGTTTCTCCTTGGAGTGCGCCGTCAATAGCAGTGCTGAGCTGGGCAACGAGACCATCCCATAGGTCTTCGACCTCTCGTGCTGAGCGGAAGTTGCCTGTCGTTTCGAGGACGTGCGATTCGACAATGAAAAAGCCTGAAATTTCTTGGATCAAGGTTGAAAGAGATGCAACGGGGAGAGGTATTGGTAGGATTAGGTCAGATTGCGCCTAAAGGGAATTGAAATAGATTTCCATTTTGCAACGAAACTTTTTACCTTGCGATCGGCCTGATACGATTTCTGTAGTTCGCCAAGGGAGTCAAGTGCCGTGTAAATGTGTATGCACTCGAAGAGAGGTTTAAAATTGACTTGAATCTGGTCATTGTCCAATGCATTGACTGTATAGAATGTGAATTTAAGTTACATGAAAACTGAAGAGGGATACTTTACATTCGATTTTCTCGTACGTAATCAATTCAACGGCACTGCCTACACGGTTTGGGCGCAGGAGGGAATCTTTTTCTCGTCGTTGACGCCATCGTTTCATTCGTGCCTCCATGGCTTCAACGGCAAGGCGACCCACTTCAGCACTTATATTTCGGATTTCCAGAAGCCACTGTTTCATGGAGGCCGTAACAGCATCTTTTATTTGACTCCGGAGCGAGGGTAACGAAGATAGCAAGTGTTGAAAGAGCGGTGTCTGCGAAAGCGATGTTGGCGGCATACTCTGAATGTCTTCGAGGGACTGAAATAATTCATGGGGAAAAAATCTTGATTGAACGAACTAATGCAAGACATAATGTAGACAGACAAACCCTCAACGCACTCCAGTATTTGCCTTGCCTGATCATCTCACCGACCCGGTCGACGACGTCCAAGACACGTAAACAGGCCTGTAGAGTATCGATAGCCTCGTCTAAATTGGCAGCCGTCTTTTTGGATTGCAACAGAGCACGTTTCTTCTCGACCAAGCCGCCTCCAAGTTGGTTCACGCTTGCATCCAAGGAGGATATATTCTCCTTCATCTTTTCGGTGTACGACTTTACTGTGAACAAGGTCGACACCGAGGAGATAAAATCCTGGTAGTTCTCGCTGCATATCTTTTCTATTTCCGCGTCCTTTGAGTCTATGAGTGCCTGGACTGTCCTGAGATATGCATCCTGCTGGTGATTTGTGTGAATTTGTTTGATAATAGGACCAAGCTGTTCCAAGTTCTCAGAGGAAGACGAAGGGTCAAGAAGGTGGATCTGCTGCAGCTGCTGGTCAATCTGGTCCTGGGTGAACTGCTGTCGTCGTCGCGGAGGCATGATGTGGTTTAGAGATCAACCGCATTTGTTTGTCTGCGGCGCCCGATCTGAATGGTTTGCTCCTGTTGGTATTTTCAATGGTTGCGATAACGCCCATGGCTCGGAGTATTGTATGCTGCGATGGAATGTGAATCCAGACCTCTGATGTTCCTTTACAATTCATTTGACAATTGACATGTCCTTTGTAGCCTCTTCGATATGGATGGCACCCTCGTCGACTCTACAGCTGGTGTCGTCGGTGCATGGAATAATCTTCGCAAAACATACCCTCACCTTGACGTACAGGACATCTTGAGCTGTGAAGATCTTTTTCTCTCTCTTTCATTTCACAAAGAAATGTAACATATCATTGTGTTGCTAGCATCGCATGGCGTTCGCACCATTGAGAATCTGCGGCAACATCTCGGGATCGATGATCCTAAAATTCTGGAGGTAAGAGGGCTCTCATTTTGTGGCTGTATCTTCTTGTTTTTTCTCAAAGAACAAAATTTTTCAGAGAGAGGCTGAGCTTTTCGAGAAAGATATTGTCTGCAGTGCATCGGAAAATGGAGGCCCAGGCATCGTCCTACTCCCAGGAGTCAGACCCATTGTCGATCTGGTAGATGTTCTTTCCATTCTTCGCTTCAGGGTAGGAAATTTACATTCGTTTAAGTTAGGCCCGCATCGCTTCCTTCCAAAACCCTGTTGGGCGGTCTGCACGTCTGCGACTCGGGCGTATGCCTCGTCTGCATTGGCTAATGCAACCATTCCTCTGCCGGATGTTTTTATCACCTCAGAAGATGTAACAAAAGGCAAACCACATCCAGATCCTTATCTCCTTGGAGCAGAGAAATGTGGTCTCAGTCCGAAAAATTGTCACTCCCCAGTCTACTTGAACCCCGATCTGTCTGATTGATCAATACCTTTTGGCAGGCATTGTCTTTGAAGACGCCCCAAGTGGCATCCGAAGCGGGAAGGCAGCAGGCTGCACCACTGTCGCTCTGCTCACCACTCATTCGCGTGAGCAGATTGAAGCCGCTCAGCCAGACTTCATTATCAAAGATCTGTCATGGTATCGGTTCCATCGTTTTTCTTTCAGATTCTGCTTGATGTCGATCCACTTAGGATCTCCATCGAACTTTCCGATACTGGCATACAAGTCTTGATCAACCCGGTGGTTGAGATTAATCATCAAGATTGCCCTGCGTAACAACTTTAGAGCTAGAAATTAGACAAGCTAGAGAACCCATCTGAAATGCTATCTGAATACGAGGATCTATTTTAGAGAAAATTGAAGAGACATATATGAACGAAATTGATGTGTTATCAAAAAGGCGGGTATTCAGGCGCAAGGTCAAGCCACAGAAAGAGCAAACGGTAAATTAAGATAACAATACGCCAAGAATGGCGCGCCTTTTTAGTACTCGCCATCTTCTTCAACATCAGCAGAATCCGTTCCAACTTCCTCATAATCCTTCTCAAGTGCAGCAAGGTCCTCACGGGCCTCAGAGAATTCACCTTCCTCCATACCTTCGCCGACATACCAGTGCACGAAGGCACGTTTTGAGTACATAAGATCAAACTTATAGTCTTCGCAAAGAAGTTAGCTGTGAACTTGATTGAGCTACCGGAACATACCAAGACGACTCCAAGCGGCAGAAATAGCCGTCGTATTGGAGAGCATGCAAAGACTGCGAGAGGTCTTTGCAAGATCACCGCCTGGGACATAAGCTGATGGTTCATTGCAAACACCAAGTTTGAAGCCCGTTGGGCACCAGTCGACGAATTGGATTGTCCGCTTCGTCTTGATGGTTGCAACAGCAGCCTGGACATCCTTGGGTACAACATCCCCACGGTAGAGCAAGCAGCAGGCCACTATAGCAAGTCAAAATCGGATCTTAGGAGATAAATATGAACGCACTGTATTTGCCTTCCTTGGGGTCACATTTCACCATCTGGTTACCATGCTCAAAGCAAGAGAAAGTCATCTCAGCTACAGAGTTTTGTTCGTGTGTGGCTTTATCGGCAGAGAGGAGAGGTGCATAGGTAGCCAGAGGGAAGTGGATACGAGGGAATCTATGGAGTCAAACAGAGATCAGTAATGTTGGTCAACAAACCGTATACAGGGGTGACTCACGGCACCAGATTGGTCTGGAATTCATTCAGATCGACGTTGAGAGAACCATCAAAGCGGAGCGAGGCAGTGATCGAGGAGACGACTTGGGCAATTAAGCGATTGAGGTTTGAGAAACTTGGGGAAACAACGCCGAGCTTCTTCTTGCAAATGTCGTAAATGGCCTCATTGTCGACCTGGTCATACCAATTAGATCACACCAGAACTACTGCAACACAAACATACCATGAAGGAACAATCCGAGTGCTCAAGGGTTGTGTGGGTGGTCAAAACCGAGTTGTAGGGTTCAACAACTGAGCTCGAAAGTTGAGGAGCAGGGTAAACACAGAACTCGAGTTTCGATTTCTTGCCATAGTCCGTCGAAAGTTTCTCCATCAACAAAGCACCGAACCCAGAACCAGTGCCTCCACCGAAGGAGTGGAAGACGAAGAAACCTTGCAACCCAGAACAATTATCAGCGAGCTTCCTCAGTTTATCCATGACGGGGTCAATGAGCTCCTTGCCAACAGTGTAGTGTCCGCGGGCGTCTTTGGGAATATGAGTTGGAGTATAACGATACACAAGTTGAAAAAGCTCACAATTGTTGGCCGCATCCTCCTTGCCAGTGATGAGAGTCTCTGGATGGAAGAGAGATTTATAGGTGCCAGACTTGACATCGTCGATGACTCCCGGCTCAAGATCTATGTAGAGCGAACGTGGGACGTGTTTTCCTGTGCCAGTCTCGGAGAAGAAGGTAGAGAACCCGCTGTCGGACGCTGAAGGCGAACCCTCGGTGAGACGACCATCGGGCTGAACAGAGTGCAACTAAATAAGACGAAAAAATGACTATAAAGTGAGGACGCACGCTCAATCCGTGCTCCAGAGTGTAAAGTTCCCCTGTTGTGAAATAAGTGTTGTTTGACGAGCACGCAACTGCGAGATGACTCACAGCAAGCATTGCCAATCTGGACACCAGCTTGACCGACATGGAGAGAAATAACTTCACGCATAACTCGATAATTAAGAGCTTAAAGACGATGACAGTATTGTAGTTGGAAGAGAACGACCACAAAATTTGTTTGAGCATTGTGGCCTTACCTTATCTGGTTGTTTGGCCATTTTCCTAACAGAAAACACGAGAACATAGATAAATTATTTATAAATTATGTTGCTGCTACAAGTGCATGAAGATTATAGATCTCGCGTCGTACAGTATAATACACGTCAGAGACGTTCCCTTCCAGCTCAATCTTCCCTTTCGCCAATTTCTTCACCGCCACCGCCCCTTCCAAGTTCTCGTCGGAAGAATCGCTATTACCACAAATCAAAACACCTTCGCCTATAAGCTCAGCTTGAACTCCAATGGAGGCGAGCCGTGATTTCAAAGCTGTCAGCTTCAGCTCGCCAATCATAGTCGAGTTTGGGAGTGGAACCTGTCGTCTTGACCCAAGCCTACGTGGTTGGTCTGGAATTGATGCGTCTGTGATCCCAGTCGTGTTATTGGCAATAGATGAAGCAGGTTCGAGTGTGGGAATAGTGGATGTCGCGTGCGTAGCCACGCGACCTCTAACATAAGCTATTTCGTTATCCTCAAACTACAGTGATGTTAATGGCGAAATATGAAGATATAATAATTGGAGCGCACCCGAGATTTCTTCAGAGACCCAAGCAATTCGTCACTAATATTGATCGAAAAGCTGTTTGTCTGATGACCGATCTGCACACTTTCGCCATTACGAGGGGCGAAAATATTCTTTGTCATTGAACGAATATTACTACACGCCTCAATAAGCGCATCAGTAGCATGATCTTGTGCATGCACAAGTATCTGAAGGTGGTCAATAATCATTGGAACAGAATACAATAAGACATACCATTTTCCGAGGATTAACCTGGGGTACAATACTCTTAACCGCTCGGCCATCATTCAATCCGTCCATATCGATAAATAAAAGTCGACATGCAAGTTGAATCTCCACCTCACTCGATACAAATTTGAATGGAGGTTCTTTGACATTTTTCTGGATCAGGAATTGATTAACTGTTACTGTGAGTGGGAAAGAAAGTACCTTGGCTTCTTCTTCAGCCGCTTTGCGCTTGAGGTCTTTCACTTCTTCGCTCTCTGCCTCCTCCTCCAACGCCTTACCCTTCCGTAGCCACATGCCAACATCGATCGTCTCCCCGTAATCATCTACCCTCCTCTTTTTCTCTACGTAAGGGAACATCCTGAACCTAGGACCATGTCCTGTGTTTTTGAAAAACGACGTGGACTTTGAAACATTCCCCTTCAGATAAATATCAAACGAAAGCACTTGTTTCGTCAGACCCTCATCCCCATCTAACCAGTCAGACGAGTCCAGCCTCCTATCATTCTTTTTTCCAACCTCCTTACCCTCTGCAATGCCATCAGGGCCCATATCAACTCCACCATCCGCAAGTGTAAGCTGAACTTCGTCCTCGTCTGCTGATTCAGAATCAGAATCCGAGTCCGTATCATCTGCATCAGCTTCCAACATCCTCTGATTCACGGCTATTGCAACCTGCTGCGCCGCTTCCTTTTCCTTCGTCTCCCTTTCTTTCTGTTGGTAAATTTCTAATTCTACCCCGGAAAGGAGAACTTTGCGGTTTATCAGCATTTTGATGGTACCATCCATCATTACGTTTCTGCCTATTTTTCCCTTGTCCCATTTGTCATCTGGCCGTTGAGAGTCGTTCCACTTGTCAAAGAGGGCACGAGAAAAGGTCCCTTCTTCGCCTTTGGTGGTAAGGAGAACAACATTATCAGGGACAGCAGCAAAGTCAACGAACAAGTGACGAGAGGGACCGTGTGATAGGGATGCAGGGACGGCGAGAATTAGTTTTGGATCTTTGGAGGAATAAGTGCGAAGAAGGGCTTGTGGGTTAGGGAAAAATTCAAGGTGCCTAAATAGAAGATAAAAATCGTAGAACCAATTCTAGATGGAGACGTACTTGAAGCGTAGAGCAAAGGCGCCCAGAGCATCCTCGTCCCCAGCATCATCCCTTTTTCTCTTATTGTTTTGACGAGAATTTGTACCATCTTCCCCCACGTCCTCCTTGCTGATTGTGCCTCCCAGCCATTCCATCATGCTTCGCACAAACGCCAGCATCTCTCCGCCAGTACGCGACAGAAGACAAATAGGATATCTTAGACGAGAATAATTCCAATGCTGATCAAGCAACACTAAAAGTTCCAAGATGCGGGCACTCGAGTCACATGGCAAGAGTAGAGATGAACGAGATTCAGACAGAGTGGCGGTTATTGTATCTGGGAAGAAACCGGTGACTATAATTAACAAAAGTGCAGGAGCAGAAAATACCTATGAGAGCGGCATCTCGATCCTTTCGTCTGCTTGTGATTACTGGAGCACGGTCGGCATCAGTGATAAGAAGGTCAGGGCGTGCCAAAGGTTCAAATATTCCACCAGCTGCTTGTCGAATGAGAACTGTTCCATCTAAATGTCGTTCTTTCATGTGGTTCATGTTGACGGCGTACATGATAGTACCAGACGACGGTGACCGAATCTTCCATATAGTACCACCAAGCGAGTGGCCGGCATTGAATGGGGTAATGGTGAGGCCTTGACACTTTCCTGGAATGTATGTTTATGCACGTGAAGGAAATCATCTACGGAATGCTAATTTACCTTGGAGGTGAGTTGGTTGAGAGTACCTCAAGGTATTCATAGAGTTGAACGCATCTTGAACTTCAATCACAGTTGAGATACATCTTCCTTTCGGATCCTTGTTCGAAGGAGGGAGTTGACCCGTGTCCTCGTCCTCGTCCCCGTCGGCGAATTTCTCTGCCAATTCGTCCCCAAAATCTTCCTCATCCCGAAGTCCCTCCACATCTTCTGTGACAGCCATTCGGCCCATAGCTTGCACAGGCAAAGTTGTGTATGCTGGAGCTTTCAGTCCCCATCGTGAATGAGCCCACGGATACAGACCGCAATGAGCCAAGTCACCATGAGATATTAGCACCAAATCAACTGTTGGCGAAATTCTAACAAAAGGTCAAAATGCTATTCAAATGGAATGAGTCTGCACTCACTTTTCTAACAGCTGACAATATTCAGTCCACGGAGGTGTTTCGTCTTTGATTTGTTCAAGGGTAAACGGCGACGGCTCAGGGGCCCAGTCTGGGGACCCACAGTCTATAAGTATCCTGACATCGTCAATCTGAAGAAGATAACAGAGCGGTATCGTTCTGGATTCGCGCGCCGCGCCGGACAGAGGAGTGAAAGTGATCATACAGAGGTCTTGCTGACATAAGCAGACAAAGCTCTTCTTGATTGTTAAAATAGGAGGATGTCATTTCACCTAATAATATCATCAAACCGCTTTATAGATGGCAGTCACTACAGTCTCTGCTGCTTTGACCATAACGCCAGGTGGGTCACCTAAATTTCTCAGAATTTATTGAATTTATTTTCCCAAAGTCGTTATCAAGACGTTCTTTAGACATTGGGTTAAGAAAATCCGACGACTAAATGATAGCGAAGAGAAACCACAAGATGACATATTTTTTGACCAGTGAGTCCGACCTCTTTTATTTTGTTTTTACATCTCTGAATGTACCCACAGAGCATTTCACATCGTCAAATGTTTGTTTGACTGCCCATAACATCTCTCTGCCCTACTAAATGTTGATTCCCCAGCTTTCATTGCTCTCGGCTCAGAAAATACCATAGAATCATTGCAAGCATTGTGCGTACACATTCGTAATACCATGCCTAATCCTCACTTAACCGTAGCACAAACACGCGCATTCCTGCTCCGCCGTGGGCAGCAGTGAGCCCAGTGCTGATACCATTAAAAACTTGCAACGAGGCAGCCGACCATCTCATCAAATGGTTCGGTCCGGAAGAACTCGAAAGGGTTGTGGGTGGTGACCGCTGGTGGCAAGTTCGAGGCCTGGACGGAATCGACGCAGAGTGGGTAGCGGAAGAGGAAGACCTGGCACCAGACAGTGATGAATTTCACAAGAAGGACGGCAAAAAGCTCAAAGACACCGACGCCGATATATTGCGTATGGAGAAGCTTGAGTCTGTTATGGTGTGTGCTGCCACCAATTATCTTCTTCTGGCGTGGCTGACAAGAGAGTTTAGTTGTATGTTCATGGTGGTATGTGGTATCTCTACTTGCTGTTATTATTTAATAACTTCTCGAAGGCGGCTATTTCTGGGGGTCAATAAGTCTGTCTTTCTTCTTGCTCTTCTTAAATTGCCTGAAGTAGCTTTCAAAGACACGCATAGATACCAGATTCTGCATTTCGGTACGTAACTAATCAGTGGCCTAACTCAGCACGACTGAGGGCATAACCAGCCCATAAGTTTAGGGGACGAGCCTTTGCAGTCAATTACCGAAAGGCGCCGCAGTACCCCTGGCCTTGTCCTATACAAGATGTCTTGGCTGCATGTACGCAGGTTCTCAAAAATAATTTATCTCTCTGACTTCTTCTAGACCTATATCTTATCCGGCCGCCACCGGAAGCATTCCACAAACCCATCCCTCCTTCAAAAATTGTTTTTGCTGGAGATTCGGCAGGAGGTGGCCTGTGCGTGACGGCTCTCACAATTATCCGCGACCTTGGAGTGCCACTACCAGCGGGTGCAGTCTTGATCAGTCCTTGGGTAGACTTGACCCACAGTTTCCCCAGTGTCATGGAAAATTATCATACAGTGAGCTATCTTAATTTCCCCTCTAGTAGCTCGATCAACTCTTATGTTTGAAGGATATCATACCAAAGCATGGGTTCCTCGCGAAACCATCGACACTGTGGCCCAATCCTACCATACCAGAAAGTGGCAGTCGTCTCATGCCCACCATTACGAATCCACCACCTCCACTAGACACACTGAAACCTTCTTTGGATCGTCTGCAGGGCAAGATGGATGAGAGGAAATTAAAAGCAGGAGAGACGGTCAAGAATCAACAGGCCATGTTGGACGATTGCTCCAGTCCAGATATAGAGCAAGAGATCATTCTGCTTGATGAAGAAGAATCGAAGAATGGTGGACACTGGGAACCAAAACCCCCTATAGTACTTATGGAGAACTCGAATGCGGTCCCTCTTGAGCTAAGGTCGCAGATTCAAATGTACGCCCCAACAGAGTAAGCAGTTTTAAGGGTGAATCCAAATAGACACCCGACTAATTTCAAACCAAACAGACTTCTGACCCATCCACTTGTCTCTCCAGTCCTTCAGTCGTCTCTGGGTAATCTTCCCCCTCTATTCATCATCGCTGGCGATGGCGAAGTCTTGCGAGATGAGATCACCTATCTTGCACACAAAGCTGCGAACCCAACTGCTTTCCCAACTAGACCTGGCATTCTTCGTGACTGTAGACGACAGAAGGAGAATGCAGAGAAATTCACTACACCTACAAAGGTACATTCACACACTTCAATTAATCCATGCCTTTGATAGAAGCTGTCTGTTCCAGGTTCATCTACAGGTTTTCGATGGAATGTGCCATGTCTTCACTGTTTTCATGTTCACGAAAAGCGTAAGATTCGGTTTCCTTGCAGCGTATTCACTGATAAATATATCTTTCGGACACAGGCCAAATACGCGTATCGCTCAATGGGCGAATTCATTAAACATATAACGCAGCATGATGCGGAGCATGTCGAAAAGAACCCATTCCCAGAATCGCAACCCCGAGAGTCTCCGGAGGACGACAAATACTTGCAAAAAAAGAGTGGAAGAAAATTGAAGAAATCGAAAGGGAAGCAAACACACTTCCCAACAGTTGAGGAGGCACACGTAAAGATTCTGCAGTCTAGTGGTCAAGTCATCTCAGAGAGCAATGAGATACCAGGTGCAAGAAGTACCGACACGAACATGACATCTCTTCACGAACCAGTGGCGACTTTCCTCGAGGATGTAGTCCCAACTGAATCGAAAGAGGTAGGAGAAATTATCCAAATCAAGAACTTTTTGGTTAAATTTTGCCTAGGGAAACGCCACTCCAACCATGCAATTTCTCCGCGAACGCGTTGATATCCGTGGCATTGTTCGGCCTATGGAACCTCCAGAAGACGTCGCAGCCCTCAAACTCCAACCCATTCAAATTGGGCTTATCAAGGAAGGACCAACTCTACGTTGGCACGATGGTCAGAAAATATGGGACAAACGATACCACAAGGACACGCAGCGAGTGCTTAAACAGAGAACCAAGTGTGAAGCCAGAGCTGCGAGGTTGTTAAAGGGTGCATTCGACCAGGGATTCGTCCATGATGATGCAAATGTGAATCGCCAGGCAACGGAGATCGGTGCTGCACGCCTTGGGAATGGCAGTGCGGACCAACAAACTGAACATGATCCAGAATTGATCTCGCCAACTCCCTCGAGAAAGTTAAGAAAGCCGTCATCTTTAGGTGCGATTCAAGCAGATCGGCGGTGGGGTCCCCTTGATCTATACGACGAGCGTCCACCTCCGACTGCCATCGCTGGAAGGCGGGACACGGTGAGAGCAAAATTATTGGCATTGGATAACCTTGTTCAAGTTGCTTTCTCAGCCCGAGGCAATCGCTCTCTTGAAAAAGAGCATATACCATACTGCACCTCGAACTCACAAAACCGTGCCAAGAATGAAGGCCATCGATGTTGTTGCAGCTTCTTTGGATCCGAAAGACGACCCCAAAAAGCCACCTCGACAATCCGTTTCTGAGCAACAGGTCCCAGTGAAGATCTCTCCTGTTCATGGACTCAAAGTATGGGACAGTTTGTTGAGGTAAGTGATTCATTCGTCATTCAATTGGCAAAGGGGTCTCCATTTCACTTCTTTTTCCAGGTATTTTGGGAAACAGACCTTGAAGGCGAATGGTGCCAAGGCCGAAAACATTGGATCATCAGAAAACAATAGCGAAGACTGTGGAGCCAATACTATCGAAAACAAAGTATAGTTGTTACTTGCTGAAGAATCACACTGGCGGGATATATAAAATTCGTAATTTAGATTGGTAGACTACAGGATCTTAATGTAAAAGATTGTTCATAATTATGTATTTCCTGCAACTGCTATTATTGATGACAAAAAAACATTGGGGTGCTACAGTAGTGGGGCATGGCTCCAGCTCTACCAGGGTCATGTTGCGAGATGTCAGTGTGGTCTGTATTCTCAGTCCTTTGTTGGGATGAACCACAAGGAAGTCGCGGCGTGTTGGTATGGCTTCTCTCCAGGACTAACATCAATGAAATTACCCATCTTTTTACCCTGTTTAAAAGGACCATAAGTCTGAAGAAATTCGTGGTGTAGAAGTATAGCTTACGATAAAGACGTCGGTAGTCGTGACAACTTTTCGCAGACTTCCACTCAGCGACATCAGATACCTCGCACTGTCACGGTCGATGGGTACTCGAACGCCGTGCTCGATGTGATTTTCCAAATCTATAAGGGTGTGGAGACTTTTTGATTGCGATAATCTCTGTGCGAAAGGCAGCTGCAACAATGGTGAGCTTGTGAGTTGATCATGTGAGAGATAGCTGACCAAGTCTTTAATTGGGACAGATAGGGCCAATTCCTCAAGGTGAATACAATACTTGCATATTTTTTCGATAGAATCGGGACCGACACCGCAGTCGATGAACGCGAGTCGTCGTAAGGTAAATGCGTGGTTCTCGACCAGCTGAGTTATCACTTCTTCGTTAAGTTCGAACTTCTTTTCTGGAAGTTTTAGCGAGAAAGAGATCAGAGGCGGTGCAGAAGGTTGTAGAAGTTTCAGAACAGTAGCAAACGAAGAAGGGGTCGGATGTGGTTGCAATATAAACCTTGTATCCAACGCAAGATGCTTCAAATGGCGAAGTGGTGGTGTAGGTGAGAATATGAAGTCAGGTATAGGGGAGTCGTCTGGCTTTACATGGTATCAGCGGACGGCAGAACACTTAACAAGATGAACCTCTCACTGTTGTTGTCACTGAGAGGCTCTCAAGCAATGGCGTGTGGATTACTTGACTGAGGACGGCTGAATGATCTAGCTTGGAACATCCAACCACGTGGAGACCGCGTAAGTTCGGCAAGCTTCGAAGAGTATCTCTCAAGATATCCTCACGAAGATCGTTGATCATCTAGGAAGGGGCATGAGAATATTGAGGAAAACAACTTGGATGCACGAGTCACATAAAACGTCAAGCTGTTCAGGGTGGTCGAGACAGAAGCCATCCACGGTAAGAGGATTTGAGTAACATTCCAAGATGCAAATTCCAAGGAAAGATTGGATAAGTGCTTGATTTTTTCAAGCATTTTTGCTGCAGACGAGGAGATATTGCAATGAAGACGAAGATCTTTCAGCCGGCTTTTATTTAGAAGCGACGGAATAAGGGTGGATAGAAAATTAGGAACGGCAGCCGTGTATTTGAAGGTCGTCAAGTTTTGGCACAGTTGGAGTGCGTCTCGACATTCTCGCATGAATACGGGATGTGGTACCGACTTGAGGTGCGGGAGCGTGCAGATATCTGGATCAATTGGTTATCCCGCATTGACAAATCTCCTCAGAAATACAAGCTACCTATATGTCGAACATACACACCCAGGCGAGGGTGAGAGAGGATGACAGCAAACGGTGATATTGTTTCTCCCTTCGTATGCATGTTACTACGTGCAAGAAAGTAAGTCAACAAGAAACTCACATTGCTGTATCCCTTTGCGTGCCGCAGGCGAAACGATATAGTTTTATACAGCCTCGAAACTACCGCTGCAGAAAAAGAGTGGTTGACAAGTGCGATAGACGGTAGATCATGCTTGGACAGGAAGACGAAGATTTGCTCCAGTACATCGAGGTTGAGATTGTCCGCTGTAATCATGTCTGCACCAAGTCTTGGGACGTATTCAGTGTCGGTAAAGAGACAAATAATTGACAGAAAATATGCATACGACCAAGAGTCGTGTGGACTGAAGAATCAACGTGCAAGGAGGCGATATGTAGACATGTTTGGTTTTATGTTACATTGACGCTTGCCTCTTTTGGAAGCGCCTACAGATCGAGCATTCGAGGACAACCATTGACCAAGGTTACCTCGAAATTTATGATATGACATCGTACAATTTTCCTCTAAATACAACAGAGTGGATCGCGTCTTCCTACTTCTGCGACCAAAACCTATATTGGTATTTGCGTGAGATAAACTGACTGCAGTGGTGGTATACATTTTCGAAGCTTCAAGCTCATTCAGTTATTTTCTTCAAACTAAGATGGTTAATAAGGTAACGAAACCTAAATTAACTTCGCCATCCCAATGGCCGTTCCGACGGAAAATGTCGGATACCACTGGTATTTCTCCCCTAGACCTAGAATGAAATATATGATTCCTCATCACAACCACCTTCGAGCTGGATAACACTGTGGTCAAGTGTGGGTCTGAAGTGCATCGTGGCGACGCACAGACCAATCCTGATTTGACAGCAGGCTAGCGTGGGAAAGTGGAAACTGTATAATTCTAAGAGGTTGGCTGATTTTCGTCTTTTTCTGTTGTCGCAGCATCCTCTGTATTTGTGAGTCGTCCTCGACGCGTTGTCCCTTCTTGCAGACATTGATCACGCATCTTCGTCGTCTCAGCTCTGTTTGTCGTGTCAAAATGCGTGAAGTCATCTCCGTGCACGTTGGTCAGGCTGGTGTCCAGATCGGCAATGCCTGCTGTAGGTTTTTTTTTCTTGCCCGCCAGGTCTATTCCACTCGTCCGTCCTGTCTTGGGACGCGTCAGTTTGGCGAGGAGAAGTCTTTACATGTCGTATGATACTGATTTGATTATCAGGGGAGCTGTACACCGTCGAGCACGGTTTGAGTGTGAGTATCATACATGAGTTTATTGTCAAAGAACTGAAAATTTCTTTTTTTCAGCCCGAGGGTCGCTTACTTGAAGGCTCGCCTTCATCCAACGACGGTGGCTTCAGCACATTCTTCTCAGAGACGTCTTCTGGGAAACACGTGCCCCGCTCATTGTACATTGACCTTGAGCCGAACGTGATTGATGAAGTCAGGAACGGCCCTTACAGGAAGCTCTTCCACCCTGAGACCCTCCTCACGGGCAAGGAGGATGCTGCTAGCAATTGTATGCATCACAATCTCCCATTTGTGATCATTCGTTAAACTTTTTTTTTCTTAGATGCTCGTGGTCACTACACTATCGGAAAGGAACAGATTGACAACGTCATGGATAAAGTTCGGCGCCTTGCAGACAACTGTTCTGGTCTTCAAGGCTTCTTTGTCTTTCACTCCTTCGGTGGTGGAACTGGTTCGGGCTTTGGCGCCCTGATCCTTGAACGCCTCTCCACAGACTACGGCAAGAAGTCCAAATTGGAATTTAGTGTATATCCTGCACCCACATTGGCCAATTCCGTCGTTGAGCCCTACAACTCAGTCCTGACCACCCACACTACCCTTGAACACTCGGATTGTTCTTTCATGGTGAGCGTTTTACTTGAGGCCCATGCCACCTTTCTCTCATATTCTTGCCAGGTTGACAACGAAGCTATTTACGACATTTGCAAAAAGAACCTTGGCATCAGCTCCCCAAGTTTGACCAACCTGAACAGGCTCATTGCTCAGGTTGTTTCCTCCATTACGGCCTCTCTTCGGTTCGATGGTTCTTTGAACGTCGACTTGAATGAGTTCCAGACGAATTTGGTTCCGTAAGTGCTGTCGATTCTTGTTGATCTCTTTGTAAACTTAAAATGTCTAGTTTCCCTCGTATTCACTTCCCTCTTGCTACATTCGCTCCTATTATCTCAGCAGAGAAGGCCCACCACGAGCAAAATTCTGTTGCTGACATGACTTTCTCCTGTTTCGAACCTGGTAACCAGATGGTCAAGTGTGATCCAAGAGAAGGAAAATACAGTAGGTCAATCGATTATGTCCCTATTCATTCTATTTACATCCTGCTTCAGTGGCTTGTGCTCTTCTGTACCGTGGTGATGTCGTTCCCAAGGATGTTAATGCCGCCGTTGCGATCATCAAGACTAAGCGCACCATCCAATTCGTCGACTGGTGTCCCACTGGATTCAAGCTCGGTATCTGCAACGAGCCTCCCGCTCATGTCCCTGGGGGTGATCTTGCCAAGGTGTCGCGTAGCATGTGTATGCTATCCAACACCACAGCAATCTCATCAGCCTGGAGTCGCCTTGACCACAAATTCGACCTGCTCTATTCTAAGCGTGCATTCGTTCATTGGTACGTTGGTGAAGGTATGGAGGAAGGTGAATTCTCTGAGGCCCGCGAGGATCTCGCGGCGCTCGAAAAGGATTACGAAGAAGTTGGCATCGACTCGGCTGACGTTGAAGAGGCTGAGTACTAGTCGTTGCCTATTGCTGTCTTCTATCGCTTTGGTGCTAGTCATTATAATTACCTTTCAAAACTTTTCATGAGTGTTACGCTGCCACCACGTTTACCATTACTCAATTGCGGAATTTCACTATTTTTCTTGAAATTGAGGCCGTACAATTCTACAACACTAAGTCTTGCCAGTATCCTCTTTCAAACTAACAATACGATTTAACACCAAATAGTCCCCCTGTTCTCGTCCAGTAGCGTTAGATGCCAAAGCGGCGACTCGGGCATCCTTGTCAAGGGCAAAGTATGCAACACGAAGGCCTTGGAATCGAACACATTCGTTTCCAATCAGCTGTTCAGTGGTTGCAACCGGGGTGTCATCTTGCAAATCACGAACTTCAGTTTCATTCTCCGTCGTAGCCTTGCTCGTCCTCGCTTCTGCCTGTTTTCTAGCTTCTGCCATAGCACCTTTCGCAAGCGGCCATAATCCAATCTCGATCACAGCACTCTTCAGAACTTCCAAGCTGTCAGGAGCGATATTTTCTGCATTGAAATCCTTGGGTACGTCACTCTTGAACAGCTGCTTGAAAATACGTGTTTCGTCTACTTTAACTGGACTTCCTGAGGGTGCATGTTCCGCGACCCACTGAATAAATGATTTAGGTTTCTTTGCGGGGCCCTCGTTTTCAAGTTTGCAGATAAGTTCGACGACTTCGCCCGTCGTGGGCTCCACCTTGTATGATGTGCAAGTTATAGGGTAGGGAGCTTGGAAAAGCCCGACTGTCTTCCCTGGTGCCAGGCGGAAATAGTCTTTGGAATCTTCAAGCCTGAAGTCGTCTGCTTCAATGTAGATGTTTCTAGTAAATGGGATCGTCGAAGTTCCTAGTTCCGACACCTTCGGATGAAGCGGCTTTTCAATCATCAGGCAGTAATCCTCTGGTAGGTTCTCGATCGTGACTTTTAACGGTTTCAACACCATCAATAACCTTGGAGCTGAACTTTCGAGGTACTGTCTGACTGCTTGCTCGAAGCGGGTTACTTCGATTGTTGATGGAGCAGTTGTGACACCAAGTGTGCTGACGAAGGAGATGATGGCTCCCGGTGGTACCCCTCGTCTGCGCAGTGCAATGAGAGTATAGAGACGGGGATCATCCCATCCGTTAACGTGACCTCCGTCTACCAGTGCCAGGATCTTTCGCTTGGACATAATGGTTCCTTCCAGTGACAATCGACCGTACTCGGACTGACGTGGTTTGTAGACCTCAACAGCATCGCAAAGCCAATCGTACGATTGACGAGAAGCAATAAACTCGGTGGTGCACAATGAGTGGCTATAAAAAGTCCGTCAGATTCAATTCGATAAGGCGAAAATTGTTTCCATACGAAATGTTCTCCATACTATCGACTAAGCAATGCGTGAAATCGTACGTTGGGTAAATTCTCCATTTATCTCCGGTCCTATGGTGGGGAGTCTCCAGAATTCGATAGGCCGTCAAGTCCCACATCTGGGGGTTGCCATCGTCCAGGTCTTGCTTCATGCGCAGGTTGGCTTCCTTGGGTTTATACTTTCCGTTCTTCATGTTCTCAAACTCCACCAGAGACTCCTCAACTGGTCGATCTCTATGGACACAAGGCCTTGGCTTACTCCTCTTTTCACCTCTGTCGAGCTTTATTTCTTCCTCTAGAAGACGAAGCGTTGACGACCAGATTAGAATTTGACAATGAAGACGCACGGGTACAATGACAAACATAAGCCTTGTCTCGTCTGATCAACTCTACTGCAAGGTCATAGAGTTCTGCAAAATAGTCACTCGAATATGTGATCTTCCAAGGTTCGTATCCCAACCAGCGGATCATCTCCAAGATGCTCTCGAAATACCTAGCTTCCTCCTTCTCTGGATTGGTATCGTCATACCGCAGATAACACCTCCCATTATAGTGCGCAGCGTATCCAAAGTTGACGAAGATTGCTTTGGAATGTCCGATGTGGAGATAACCGTTGGGCTCTGGGGGGAAACGAGTCCACACCTGTCCGCCAGTGGAAGCCAAGTGAGCTTCACGGAGATGGGGAAGAATCTGGGGATTGCCGCCAGGTTTATGAAGTGCTCCAAGGAAGCCTTCTTCGAAAACTGTCTTCCGAGGTAGCTCTGACGAGGGTCCTTCATCCTTTGTTTCTACCTTCTGGGCTGCGGGTTTGGATGTCTAGTTCTACAATTAAACGATGGGTGATTGATTATCAGACACTGGGCTCACCTTTCCTTTGGCCTTGGCCGCCTCCTTTGGGCCAAATTTCGCGAGAAATGCTTTATCAGTTGCGTTCTTAACGTCCAGAGGGTTCGCCCATTTAAGTTCGGGTGTGCCCTTCAAAGCACTAATTACAGGACCAAGACTCAACCACCCTGAAACATTGTTGGAAGTAATATAGTTCTCGATCATCGATTTTAATTCTTGCGCCGAAATTGAGAACCCTGTGCCTACTCTCAGTATGAGAAGCAGTATAGATCGACTGAACGAACCAACACCACACTCCTTGTCGAAATCGTGATCGTCAATCGGGGTATGGGATCCAAGGTATTTTACAGCCGCTAGAATCAAACCTTGAGTAGACCACAAACTCTAAGCATAGAAAACGTACCTGAGATTTGGTCAATGGTGGTTAATTTGGAATCTAGAATGGCTTTGACTGCATAATCTCGTCTGACAGGGTCGATTCCAGTCGACTTTGATAGCGCGATAGACAAAGAAGGAAGAAGTGTAATCTTCTTATCGTCAAAAGAGGTAATACCGGGATTGGATTCAATGATTTCCTTGAGGATCGCAGCACTTTTGGGCGACTTGATAATCTCCTCCGCCCTCGCTTTTGTCAAGCCAATTTTTGTAAACAACGAAACCAATTCGGCATTCGCAGTTGCGGGCTCAGGTTTGGACATTCTTGAAGGCAGCAGTGTAGCGGGCAAAGCTCACGATCCGAACGCAACCAATATTATCCGAGTTCTGAAAGGGGAGGTTGGATCAAAATTGTGAGCCGTGTCACTGTCATTTGTCACACAATTCATTCACACGTGATTCCGCCTTTCTTGCTTTCCCAGAAGCGATGGCTGCGTCTTCAGCAGATATCAGGAGCGCGCTTTCCCTACCGGAGAGGAGCGATTCTGCAGGCCCTTTGCAACCAAAGAAAACTTACCAACCGGCTGTGCGAAAACCGGAGGGTATCTCACGCGAACTGTATTCCCTCATTGGTCCTTCTGCACCTTCATTGGCGGCTCAGCTTGCAAAGCCCAGATTAAAGAAAAAGCCCCATTTTGGTGGTGGGGCTACAAGAGTAAAGTGGTACGTGCATTGATGAAGCACATATGCCGTTTCGTGGATTGAGTCTTGTAAAGGGAATTGCGAAGGTTTAAAAATAGCGGTCGATGTGATAACCTTGAACTTGAGCATTGGGTGAAGGTTGCCGACGATAGAAATGCTGGTGTGTCAATTCTTCTGACATTGCCACATGGGCCTGATCACAATATAGAGTTCTCGTTTTCCAAATACAACGTACAACCAAACAACTTCACATTTTCTCAAGACGAGTATACTCGTTTTCTTGATGGTACCCACCTGAGTTTACATTCATAAATTGTTCTAAAACACCTACGCAGATAAGGAATGGACAAAGGAGGAAACAGATTACCTTTTCTTTATTGTCAAAGACTACGATACGCGGTGGTATATAATCCACGATCGCTACAATTTCCCCGACGGGCGCCCTCGGACGATGGAGGTATGTTTTACCTGTACTTATCAACCTCTTATTTATTAAATCTTATTAGGACCTTAAAGATCGCTACTACAGCGTGTGTCGGAAACTCATACGCAATCGTCCATGGGCAGGTGATGAAATGAGCAAGGCACTGATGATACAAAGTTTCCAATTCGACAAAGGTCTGACAGTCTCTCTGAAATAATGATCCAAATGACCTAATCTTCGACAACAGAGCGCGAAATGACGAGAAAGCGGTATATCGAAAGCCTTGAGACACGTACTCCGGAGCAGATAGCGGAAGAAGAAGCCTTGTATATTGAAGTGCGGCGCCTGGAACAAAACGAGCGTAAATTCAAACGGGAGCGTGAAAATCTACTACGGACTATCGCGGGCATGGATTCGGGGCTACCAGACATTACAGAAGACGACCCAATTGCGTCTGGAGTCATTACGACTGGCGATGTTGCATTCAAGGTGGTGAAGAAGAAGCGAGGTAGTCTGGATGAAAGTCCAGCCACGCCTTCAACAGCAACGATATCGGCGGTAAAGAGACCAAATACGACGAAAAGCGCGGTTTATGGTAAAGTTTACTTCCTCGCAAATTTCGTATTATTGAACGAAATATTTTCAGACGCTCAGAACTGTATCATCCGAACGGACGTGCCTGCATCTGCTCTTGCAACAAAAGCTGCTCACCAACCTGCGTACCCCCGGTCTTTCAAGATACCCGCACCGAAAGCTGCCCTAACACCTAAAATTAACCAAGCACTAGCCGAGCTCGGTATCTCATCCTCTCGGCTTGTCATGCCAACTCGAGACAATGTCGCACAACTCGAAGCATTGATAGATGCTACAACGCATTTGGTAGAGACAAAGCGTTTGGTGGACAAGACGGAATATGATATTTCGGTGCTAAGGAAGCGGCTGGAGTTGCACGATGAAGACGGCAATGGGGATGCAAGCGGAAGTGTTATGGAGATCGAGGATTCACAGACTGGCGCAGATGCAGAAGGTGAGACTGAAGATGAAACAGGAGGAGGAGCAGAGAGCGTTGTCAGCGTCAGGAGTGGTAGGGGCAATAGAAAAAAAGTACGTGAATTTCCTTGGCTTATTATCGCAATGTTAAAATCGTGTCACAGGCACGACGGTCAATATCAATTTCCTCAGTTGATACAACTTCAACGAGAGCAGGTACGAAAAGGCAGAAACGAAATTGATCGCATTGAAAAGTATGGCTGACGGGTAGATAATGCCGGATGTACGTTTGGCATCACGATGGGTCGTGTAAATAGTAAAGTACATTTCCCCAAGCATGTTGGGTACTACTGTTGGGCGAGCAAAGACAGACGGGTGTCAAATGCACTTGACTGAAGGGTAATGGGCCGGTTAAGGGTTTTGGGTAAATCGAAGTATGAAGTTTACTACGACTGCGACTGAAGGTGTTTCAGTAAAGAAGAAACGTTGAAAATATATAAATCGTACTTAGCAGTGCGATACAGAGGACTGTCTTTGGGAAGGTTGAACACTGTACGAATAGATAACACATTATACTCACTGGACCGAACCTGTCATCGTAAGGTCCCCGTCCCCCTCTTCGGATGGAGGCTGCTCTCCAATGATATGTGTACAGGGCATACAACATGATAGCCATAGCTGGGTAAACGAATTTAGTGAGACGGGTCTTCTACCTGAACAACCGCATCATGAAATACCAACCAACAACAGAAAACATGGCTGCACTAATTTTTCCGACCTGGTTAACAAAAAAGGTGTTATTCCAATACGTTCAAAGATACTGGGATCTTACCTTATCTCCGAAGTTCAACAAGCCCACAGCCAGCCCTCCAAGGACGACGGTGAAATGTAGCCATGAGAGGAACGTTCGTTCGTTGGCGAAAGAAACCTTGGGCTCAACTCGAACGGGGAGGGCGATACGTTTCGACGCTGTTCTCTGCAACAATGGCTGGGTCGACATTGTGGTCAAGGCCAAAGGTTATCGGGAGCTGGGGGGAATTTTCCGATCGGAGGTCACCAGGCGTCTAAAAATGGAAAATGTTGCTGCTTGAAGCTTAAAGCTAATTGTATGGTTACTGCCCAACCAAGAAACGCACGTTTGTTATGATAGCAGCTAATCTAAGTATGTATTTA
>Ga0307507_10004586_pt1 | contig 24165 bp, 13 predicted proteins | sample 7_EM_MG_FD_207223 | JGI IMG/M metagenome (GOLD analysis project Ga0307507, IMG submission 207223) | Populus trichocarpa ectomycorrhiza microbial communities from riparian zone in the Pacific Northwest, United States - 7_EM | ecosystem: Host-associated > Plants > Roots > Unclassified | place...
CTGCTTTCCCCCCCCCCCCCCCCCCCGCGTCGTCCTTGCTGCGCACTCTCTCAGTTCCGTGCCCGGTGTCGTGGCCCGATCGGGTGGGCGAGGCGCCACGTCACTGTTTTTGGGCTCCGGTGTTGAGGCCTGGGTCTGGGATCGGTCCTTTGGGTGGAGATTGTGATGGGGTGGCGCTCAATGGATGCGGAAAGGGCAGAAGGAGGGTTTTAGGCAGGGGGGTTAAGGAGGTGAGAGGAGGGGACAAAGGAGAGTGGTTGGATGAAGGGAGGATGGAAGAGATGGGGCGGGTAGGTTGTGGTGGGCAAAGAAACGGCGATGCTCGGTATTCGGGTTTGATGCTTAAGTTGGTGTACTAGTTCTGCTCAGCTGCGCACAGTCATAGTTCGTTGGTTCTTAAGCATTGCGGGGACTTCGGTTTTGTTGGGTTAGCTGTTGGTTGAGGGGGTTATTCGGGCATCTGATTTGAGAAGCTCAGCATTGATGTTCCGATGGAGCGTTTTTCCTATCGGTACCAACTGCGTTACCTTACGAGCGGGTATGATGGCTGCAGTCCAGCCTGACAAACCGTGAGACCACGACAGACGAAAGCCTCATTTCAAAAGGTCAGAGTTCTCATTCTGAATTGTCCGGTCAACAGTCGATGATTAGATATTGGGGCCCCTATATACAAGGGGGTGAGTCAAAGCTTTCGTTTTTGTGAGACAGATTAGCCTACATCACAAACGCTGGTAAATTTAAATTTAAATTTGTAGTCATAGAGCTAAGGAACTGCAAACTTTGTAATGGAACCTAGATTTGAAAGTTAATTGTAAGTTTCAGACTCAAAGTATAATATCTCTCCATCCCTGACATTCTTATCAAGTATCCCAAGGTCTTTGTGTAGCAGTTTCCGTGAACAAAGGGCGATACGGAATGTCGCAAGAAATATCTCTCAGCTCACACTCCAGGAATCAACGAAAATCCTCTACGACCTTGGTTACCAAGGGTATTATACCAGTCGGGTATTCAGTTGATAACCAAACGGGCGACGACAACAGTCTAAAAGGGATGCACCATAGTTAACCTGTGGTTCTTGTTAATTTATAAGGATTATGCATTTCCATTAACCGCATATAATCTGCTTCCCGAGTTTGGTACGTCGGCTGTCTGATCGCAAGCGTACTAATACCACTTTTTTCAAGTCAGCGGTTTTGATCGGGAACAAGACCACCCATAGTTATGTCGGTACCGTGGTTCACCTCTGCTATGATAACTGCAGAAGTATATAACTTCGGCTTTGCCTGTCCCTCCGCACACCTACATTCAATCCACAGGCAAAATTCACTCACATTAACACCAAATACACCACTGAGATATCTGCTATAACCCCTCGTATAGCACCTGCTTTAAGCTATCCATACTGGCCTCATACAGATATTTTACACCACCACTTCGCAACTGCTTCAACATCAACATGCCAAGGCCAGCAACACAACTTGTCGCGCGTTATGCCCCCTTGGCAGTCCGCCAGCTCTCACCTCATGTGACTCGTGCAAGTTTCCTCGCATCCTGCCGTGTCAAATCGCAATTTCACGCTCGAGGCTTTCGAATCTGGTCAATGCTAAGCTGGGATGAAGATGAATACCGGAAGGGGTTTCTTAGAGGGTTAGATGCAGCATGGGGAAACAAAGTGAGAAGAAAGCCGGGAAATGAAAGCTGGAGCTCGTCAATGACATCCGGATACAAGCTTGGGTTTCAGACGGCACGGAGGCTAGATCGAGAATATGCCAAGACTCGTAGAAGTGAGTTGATTGCTCATATCGTTGCTACGACGATTTTGAGTTGTGGCGTTTTGGTCGCTTGTAGATGGTTATGAATGTTGGTGCAAATACCGATGCGAACCAGAGAGAGTTAGGAACTGAATCGGAAGGCACATGCTAGAGCAGAACCATCTAACGAATGAGAGTTCTTGGTCACTTGAATTTATCGCGGTGTCTGTTGCCCAAGCAGTCGTACACTAATAAAATCAACAATCGCCTCATGCTCACATTAAAAATCCACAGGTCCTCGAAATGTCGCACTTAGATAAAAAGGGAAAGTAATTTAAGATCTCCCTCATATTTGCAACCAGTAGACTTATTGTCAAGCTGTCGAACATTTCATCCAGTTATAAGCAAATCATGCCATTAGCTTTGACCGGGAGTATCGACCAAGGTAACGGTTGCTATAAGGAAAAGGGTTCGCCCTCCATTATTTGCAAGAGCACTATCGAATGCCTTCCTCAGTGAGAGGACTAAGTCTGATAGCACTGAAATGGAGTCTAAGAAGCGCAGGAAGGCACAGTGCGAGAAGCAAATATATATTCACAGTGATGGTGCTGTTTTCCGTTCTCTGCTTCATGCAGGGCGTTCAGTACGGTTTAGGCGTTCGTTAAAATGAAAATCTTTACCAAGATCTCCAGCGCTACTCTTGGCTAAGTAAAAGCCCTCTCTGACAATAGTCAGCACTCAGTGAGCGATAGACCCCTACCACTGACTGACTGCGTTAATCAAGCCGCTCGCTGAACGCTACGCTGGACGTATATACGCTGACTGCACCGCTGTTAGCGTGCTTATCCTAATTGGGTAAATTATATAGACGTGGTAGAGTTGTGGAGTTAGACTTCAGATTTTTTGCAGCACCCTAATATGTATAAATATTGGCGTTGCTAATCTTAAATCTATCCTAATTGACCTTATATAGTGTTCAAAACCGTCGTATTTAGTTAGCGGGCCTCGAAGGCTTTAAAGGAGGTAGTGACGTTAGTGACAAGGATTTGGGTTAGGTGATTGAGCGGGCTCTTTGAGCTCTATTTTGAAGTCAAATTTTATTAACAAGAAATCTCTAGTGGACGTGTCTCTCTTACCTAGTGTTTCTATCACTATATTTGACCTATAACCGGTAAGATCGGTATTAAGGTTGGTCAACTAAGGCGTAGTTGGGGCTCCGTCGGACTTGATGCAGTCAAGTCAAGCAAGCTGCTTGATAGAAGGCCTTTGAGTAGCCACCATTTTTCAATTGTGTTTGCTGCAACGGCTGTGGGCTGACGAAGAGCTTGATTGAGGTGTAGATTGTGAATTTGATGAGGAAGGAGTAGAGGAAGAAGCTCTACTGCTGGACCGATGGGCGAAATGTAAGGTGCGTTGTATATTGATGTGTTGACAAAAAGGTTGATGTTGTGGTAGGCGCGTTCAGCTTCTACCAAAAAGCTTCAAAACAAGACCAAATTGATCTTTCCTTACCGCCTATGCAGCGAGCTGTCAGCTCGCTGCATGTATCTACGCTGACTGACTGCTTACACCAGCAGCTAGCTGTCAGCGACGCTGCCAGCGACGCTGCCTGTTGGCCTCACTGCTCTCTGACCGGCGCCTGTGAGTCAATTTCTCTTCCCTTCGGGTTCCGGTTGCCATTTAGCGATGCCCCTTTCCTTTCCCTTCGGCGGCTACTGGAGCCTCCGAGGTTTTGTTAGTCCTCGCAGCCTCGCTCTCCGCTCCAGTCAATCACATAAACCACTCCCAACTTCTAGTCCTTCAATTTGGTCAGGCAACATCATAGCTGCTCTGCGAGCTTCATAATCTTTTCCTATGCCTTTTTAACCCTTAGCCTGACTCATATTGCTATCCTTACGCTCCGTTTGCGTCTCTCACCGCTAGCAAGCTGTCGTTTTCGTACCAACAGCGCACCTGCGGCCTACCTTCAGAACCACTATCCCAGAGAGATACCGTTTGACAGATGCACTGACTATCTCTTTAGAGCTGGCTTTAAAGCTGGTTACCGGCGGGGATGGAGGGACCACAAAGCCAGCCAGTCCAAAACCCCTCCATAACGGACGTTCGTCTAGTTTCAACGTCAAAACGCTTTACACAGCCGCGGTGGGCTCGATCTACACAGTCGCGGTGAGCTCGACAGTCACCGATCAGGGGACGTCCGCCGGTAAGTCTCGGGGTGAGGACAGGGCAAGTTGTTCTAACAGCCAAGGGACCAATAGCGTGTGGACGCTCTGGGGGTTAGGTGTACATCCACAGGAGCTTCCTGCGATCACGTGATATCCTCGCTTGTATATAGATTCGTTCTTCGTGACGACTCCACCTTATGGAGTCTCCTCACACACCACCATACACCTGCCCCCGTGTGACAATATTTTTAATATTCGCGATTTTTGGATTTTGGTGCGCATGAGGTGGGACCGTGCACGAGGTGGTCCAAACGCTTAGGTTCGTATTTCGTATCCTTCCTATTTAATAAGTTTAAATATTGGGCGCTAAAAAAACTCAAATCAAACAAATCGAAGGCCTTATATTTGTTTGATTTGTGTTGCCTACTCTGTACATAGGAGGATAACGAACCTAGCTGGGTGGCTGGAAGTGGATACCTTCTATTGATAGAACCCAGTGAAATCACGCTTAGGCTCGAACTACCTGTCCTTGGAAAAATAAATCATAGCGTGCATTATCTTCAACCGCTTTCAGATATAGAGAACCAGTCTCAATGTGGAGAACTCTCCTCTGAGTCGACGTCCCCTTTTCGTCGAGAGGTCTCGAAGGACGAATGAAGTTGGCGACTCGGATATGCAACACGGGACCGCAACCCCTTTCCCCTAAGAGATCTCAACACTAAGATTGCCCAGGTTGATTACACGACGTATAGCTCCAATTGCCCACACCCAAGTTTCTGTTAAAAGAGAGACAATTGCTAAATGAAACACTTTGAGTCAGTCTGGCGTTTCGTGGAACCAGAATCTGTGATGATCGGCAAGCGCTTTGCTGTGCAGCGCGGGCGCGAAACTCAGGTTACGGTCTGTTTCTTATTTTGACATTATACGGAGCCGAAGGTTGCGTTGAGAGCCGTCCTCGTGGAGATTAGAATTCTTGAGCTCTCTTATTCGATGCGCTGTCTAGGGCCGCGGTTATGGAGGGCAGATGTATTAGCATTTCGATAGTCTCAAATGTATATAAAGGGTGAATGCAACTCCCAGACACCCTACAGATTTCGAAGTAAAATCAGCCTTAAACCACTACAAATCACCTCGCATCGCTTCTCAAATAAAGCGTCATTCCTCCATGATGCGTCCACGCTTAATCGCATTTCTCCTTTCCCTAAACCTCAGCCTCGCAAAATCAGACTCTGAACGCCTCCACGCCCACCTCTTCTCCCGCTCTGACATCTGCACCGAAAACAACTCCGTTGACTGCGACTTTAGCTGCATGCCGCCAGGCTCCGTCTGCTGCAATGACGGCAGTGGCACGTTCTGCCCATCCGACACCCTTTGCGACAGCGACGGCTGCTGCCCTATCGGCGAAGAGTGTACGGGGCCCGGTGGAACAATGACTTTTGACGTCCTGACTGGGACAGGGTCTCTCCCGACTAGTCCTCCAAAGACTACTGGACATGGCGGGGCGAATTATCTTCCAACTTTGCCTGCTTTTCCAAGTTTGACTTTTGGTAGCGACCCAATGTTTCCCTAGGCTACGGGTGCGGCTCCTGCTGGCTGGGGTCGTGGCTCGGAGCTTTCTGCGCTGCTTCTGATGGCTGGTCAATTGGTACTTGGATAATGGATGGTTTCCGGAGTGAGCCGGTGAGGTGAATCGGGGGGTTTGGCAGTGAATAGCTTTGCTCTGTTTTAGAAACGAAGCCAGAAGTCAGGGCTAGCCCCGTGGGAGGACCCGGACTTGTCTTTAAAGCTTAGTGCCTGTATGTCGCCCGGCTCTAATTTAATTGCTAGTTAAAGTTATCTAATTCGCTTGCTTAATATTAATCTTTCTTAGTGCCCTCTTTTTAAAGTTTCCTCTGTTATCTCAACTTATTTTTTGCTTATTTTTATTTTTGCTTCTACTTATACCTTTCGTTTGTCTTTTAATTAAATGGTTCTGGATAGCTCTGTATAGTTCTATGTCGACCCGAATCGGATTTGCTTACCTACCCCTTGACTTAGTCACCGAGTCGGTCACCGACTTAGTTTACGTCTATATATCTAACTATATACTTAATCTCTTAATAAGCAACTTTTTATTAAACGGCATATGCGAGCCCTATTCGCTGTTGAAAAAAACTGGCAATACTTATTAGGTATTGAAGCTTACCTGTTGCCTATGCTTAAGGAGTACGAGAACTGGTAATTTTGTACCAGTAAAGGAGGAGCTCTATATTATTCTAATTAAGGGTTACTAAAGCTAACAACCTAGGAGCGTTAATATTTATACTCTTATATTATATCTTATAAGAAAACTATTGACTTATGTTTGGACCCATTTCATTCACTCTTTCCCATTTTGGGATTAGCGCATACGCGCTCCATAAGAGTTACCACCAATATGTAGAATAGACCTCTTCTCCCTCTAGACACCAATAACACAACTAATTAAGCAATTGCTATACCGTAGCTACTAAAGTGCTACCAACACTGATTAGTGATTACAGATTAGGAGACGGTACTATTTTAAAGAGGAATCAACCACGAAAGGCCTACCTGCCTATGCAGAGAACCCTTGTGTGAGATTTGCTAGGGAATACGCGTTAAGAAGTAGACGCCTGCCTATGCTTATATTTCTACAACTTAATTCACATTCAAAGATTTAAAGGCCTGCCTATACTCGTCTTTCTGTATCGCGTCCATTACGCATTCACGGCACCTGCGCGTCTTACTGTTCATCGCAACCTACGAACTTAATACGGCCTCTATACCAACAACTTTCCCTCCCTCTATACCTCTAAAAACCCCATAGCGACCGATTCTGCCTCCCTCCTTACCTCCTCCTATACAATAAATACGAGCCATGGCGGACTAGTTAGTAAAGCTAGAGAACAAAGATTAGTGGCCTAACGGCTTTAATCCCACAAATAAGGAGAAAAATGAGAGAGATGCTTTTATAAGACATAAATGCTGGGTCTATAACCAATTATAGTTGCAAGATAGTAATCTCTAGGAGTAATTCAAAGAAGACTTTAATAAATGGACGGTATAGCTATTTAATAAAGTTAACAAGACATACTTACGCAATTTACAAAGTGCTCTATATAAGTATGGAGTTTAGGTATATAAGTTAAATCGCCCTCCTAAGCTAAACAACGCACTATATAAATGCCTTTAGGAGGAAGAGCTGACTGCTTAGATAATACTAGAGATTTAACAAATAATACTAAAGGACAGAGAATTTAAGTTAAACCTTATAGCATATATGCTAAAGACAGGCGGAGTTAAAGTACAAGTTAGCAACCTTAATAACGTTAAACAATAACCTACGCAATACTAAAACTTACCTCCTCTACTCTTACCAGCAGACTGTACTGCCAGAGATATTATTTCCCTTATAAAGTTAATTATAGTAGACAACAAATATAGCGGTTAGAATAATAACTTTAATATTAAACTTAATATCTTTAAGAATTACTATAAGCAACTCAACATTACTGATAACGTAATAAAGGCAAAGGCATATTCCAATATACTAAAGGATAATACTTTTAACCACTTCTTTGCAAATTAAGCATTGTATAGAGAAAGTACACCTACTTTTACTTAACTTTGCGGTGCAACACAAGCCTATTTTAAGAATAATAACCACCGCCGCTCTTAACTTTAGTTATTCAACAGCCTTATACTAAAGGAAGTTATATCTTAACCAGAGAATATGGCTAAACAGAAGAAGGAATGCCTTAATATCTTAGTTAGAGACCTCTAAAAAGCACAGAATGGCGCCAACAAGACTATAAAGGGTGACGCCGCTTTGCGACAGCGCTTAATTATTATATGTTAAGACGACTTAGCTTACAGTTATGTATACTTTTAACTACCTAATACATTACCAGCCTTAATTAACTCTCTTTAAAGCTTAATTGTTACCTACGAGAGAAGTCACCCACCGGCTATAGCTGCCTATATTACAGGAAAAGATAAAGAGGAAGAAGCGTACTATATAGACCGCCGATACGTTCGTAATAATAACAATTATAATAATCGCAGTACCTTGCGATTTTAACGCTTCCCACAATACCCTTAAAATCGCAATACTTAATACCTTTAAGAACGATACCCTTAAGACCAAAATCCTTAATTCCGCAACCCTCATGACTTATAAGTCAAGAGATGCTTTGTTTATAAGAAATAAGGCTATTAGTCTACTAAATACTTAAAAGAAGAGCAAGAAGATTAGAAAGAGAAGTATAGATATAAATATAGCTATACCTTTAATCGGAATGCTGCCTAATGGATTACCAAATACGAAGGTACCGAAGACAATAATAATCTTAATAACTTTCAGACCTTTATACTTAATCTTAAAGAAGATACTAAACACGCTAAATACTTTATATTATTAATAGTTAAGAAGTTAAGCAACCTTATAACTTAATATATACTTATAGGAGTAGTTCCTAATAAGTCTACTTTCCCTTTTACGTATTTAACCACCTCTAAAAAGACCTCTCAATACAACTCTAATAAATAGTACGGTATTATAATTAACACGGGAGTAGTAAGAGTATTAACTGCTAGATTTGGCCAATATCTTATATATGTTAGCGACTCAGTCAATCGAGGCACGAGCACGGCAAGAGGGTCGCGCAAGCCTGTATGATTGGATTGTCTATAAACGAGGATCCAAAGCTAAAGAAAGGAAACAAGAAGAACGGAAGTACCGCTTAAAGTTATATACAATCTAATGGTTACGTGATGGTAACTTGCCGCAACTTGCCGTTATGTGACGGCAGTTGCGGTAATTTGCTAATGCCATAACATTACCCCCCCCTCCGGAAAAGCCTGCCCTTAGGCTTTGTATGTCCGTATTACCCCCGCGGGGCATTCTTATCTTTATGCTCTATTGGTAATTTGTCGTCTTCGCTATACTAGCAATCCATCTACTTATCTAAGTACTTTGGCGGTCTAGGTTTGTTAGGATAACAGCTATAAAACTCTTATAACTTATAGGGGCTACCTATAAAATTCCATGTGGGGTACCAGGTAGGGTCTGGATTATATCCTTTCTAACTTACGCGGTACTTTAGTATTCCTTATACAAGTTTATAGGCTAGTATTTCTTTAATTTCCTATTTGTCGTCGCCATTAACTTAAATTAGTAGTGGAGGCTTATTCTTTTATCTAGGTAGTGGGTTATTTGCAGCTTTCTATAGCTTATCCGGTAAGAAAATAGGGTGGACTTTAATTAAGTCTGGGAGTTTAACCTTATATAAGTTGCCTTCTTTATTAAGGATCTTATACGGTCCTGCCATCTTATAGTCTAGCTTATAGCTAGGCCGTTCTGTCTTTTAGTTCTTTATTATAACCCAGACCTTATTACCTTTGGTAAAGTCGGGCTCGCGCCTGTGCTTATTTACTTACTGTTCTATTAATTTCTAGGCCTTCTCTAGGTTCTTGCGGGCTACTGTCTATACTTCTTCCAAGCGTCTAGCATACTGCTGTGCTTCCTTATAAGATAGTTTCTTGTGTACGGTCTGTAGTCCTTCTAGTCTCTCCTAGTTAAAGCTTATATAGGGTAAGTATCCCATTTCTAGCTAAATAGGTGCAAACCCTGTCAAGTTATAGGGTAGGGTTGCCTAGGCGTAGTCTATTATAGGTAGTAGTTCACCCTAGTTGTCCTAAAAGTAGTTAACAAAGGGCTGGAGTCTCTGGTCTAAGTATTAATTTATAATCTCCGTCTAACCGTCTGTCTAGGGGTGGTATGCTGTAGAGAGCTTTAGCCTAATACCTAGGATCTGGGTGAACTTATTCCAGAAAGCTAATATAAACTGCGGCCCATAATCGGATATAATAGTATCTAGTAGTCCGTAAATTCGGTAGACGTAGTGGATATACAGTTAGGCCGCCTCCTTAGTGTTAATATTCTTGTAACAGGGAATTGAGAACGGGCGCTTGCTAAAGCGGTTAACTAGAATTATAACCATATCATATCCGTCGCGGTCTGTAGGTAACTTATAGAAATCTATAGAGATATACTACTAGGGGCGTTCTAGTATTGGGAGTGGCTTTAATAGCCCTAGGGTCTTATCTCGTGGAATTATAAACCTACGGCAGTTGTCACAGTTTTATATATAGCGGTTAATATCCGTAACCATTCTGGGCCAGTAGTAGCGGTTGCCAATAATTTTACGGGTCTTATTTTTTCTAGGGTGTGCTATAGAAACCTGAGTATATACTTTGGTGATAAGTTAAGTCCGTAAATTCTATTCCTCTACCACCACTAGCCGTTCCTAGTGCTTAAGCAGTCCGTTTTTAAGGGACCATAGGCTAGTAGTATCCTTTACCTTTTCGCGGTACTCCTATAGAGAAGGGGCTGTGTGGTTTGCCTGCAGTAGTTTATTAATAAGGTTAAGTTCCGTGGAGTTAATAGGACATATCTTAGCATCCAAAGGGTCTATATTTTGTTCTACCTATATCTAGGGGTTGAGGTGCTCTAGTCATAGTAGTATCTGGGTCTGTAATAAGATCTTTATAGCCGCCTAGTTACCTAGGTCCTGTTTACGCCTTATAAGAGTATCCGCATGGTTCATAGCGCCAGGTTTATACATAATTAAGAAGTTAAATTAAAATAGGATATCCGCCCAGTATGCCTACTAGGCCGTAAGGGCCTTGGTTATTATAAAGTATTCTAGGGCCTTATAATCTAAAACTACCTTAATAGGCTTAGGGGTCCCCTCTAGCTATATACGCTAGTGCTAAAAGCTAGAGATAATAGCCAGCATTTCTTTATTATAGATGTGGTAGTTTAGCTCAGCATCTATTATAGTCTTTAAATAGTATACAATAGAGTGCCATTCTCCGTCCGGTTACTTCTGAGAGAAAATACTGGCTATCGCGCCGTCTAAGGCATCAGTTTTTAGCATTGAGGGCTGTTCTAGGTTAAAGTAGGCAAGTAGGGGAGCCAATACCAGCCGTTTTTTAAGCTTATTAAAGGCCTGCATATATATGGCGTTAAAGTGGAATAGCTGGTCCTTCCTAGTAAGGCGGTTAAGAGGCCAGGTAATCCTGCTATAGTTCTTAATAAAGCATCGGTAGAAGTTACAGAAACCTAAAAATAATTGCACCCCCTTTACGGTCCGTGGGGGTGTCCACTAGTTAATTACGGCCGTTTTCTCTAGGTCGGCCTTAATTCCGTCCATACTAATAATAAAACCTAGGTACTTTGTATGCTTAACACTGAATTCCGATTTCCTAATATCGGCCTGGAGACCGGCCTTACGGAGCTATTATAGGACTTTATAGACATGCTCCTTGTATTCTAACTTATTCTTAGAGTAGATTATAATGTTATCTAGGTAGGCCGTATAGAAGTCGTTAAGGTAGTTAAAGAGTATATCATTTATATATCGCTGGTACGTAGCCGGTCCGTTAGTCAGTCTAAAAGGAAGTACTTTGCATTTATATATTCCGTAACAGGTCCAAAATATAGTAAGATCTTCTAATCTAGGGTCCATCCTAATCTAGTAAAAAGCCTAACGGATATTGAGCTTAGTAAAGACCTTAGCTTTACTTATTTAGGCTAGAGTCTTATTAAGTAAGGGCAGTAGATAGCAGTCCTTGCGGGTTATATTATTAAGTTTGCGGTAGTCAATACAGAAACAAAGTCCTCCATTTAGTTTTTTGGCAAAAAGAATAGGCGAGTTAAAAGGGGCTTAACTAGGCTTAATAAAGCCCTTATTTAGGTTATCAATAAGGTACTACTTTATAGCTTATAATTCGGCAGTTAACTACTGATAAAGGGGGCTATAACCAAAGGTGTCTTTCTTGTCTGGCTTAATCTTAATCTTATAGTTATACAGTTAGTGAGGTGGGAGTATATTGGACGCTACCTTGGAGAATACGTCCTTAAATTTCTGGTGTTAATGGGGCAGTTTCTATTCTACCAGTTCCTTATCCATAGGCTTACTTTCCTGTCCGCTAAGCTCGCTCTCCTTTTCCTTAATTAATCAATCAATTTTATATAAGCTGGTGGTAAAGGCAATAGTGTTAGGTTAGACTAAGTTCCAATAGAATCCTACAGCGCCAATACAGTAGATATCAACTAGGGGAAGGTCTATAGGTTTCTTTACGGACTTTTATTAGGCCGTATTTTACAGGATAGGGTTTATAGTCTTCCTTAGCTTACGTTCTATTTTCCGTAAGTTGTCCTTCCAGTCTATTAGTTTAGTATGGCGTCCGGTATTCCTAGCCTTCCTTTATAGCTACGTAGGGCCTAAGTTCTCCGTGGGGGACTTAGCTAGGTTACTACTAATTTCCTAGGTCTCTGGTACGGGTGGCGTAGCATAAGTAGTCTAGGGGCGGCTTAGTATATGGACCCGTTACGGATTAAGCTGTACGTCTTTCTTAAAGGCCTGGTCCCTACGCATAGCATCGGCCTAGTAAACGGTATCTATCTATAGGCGCACAAGGTTTTCTATTATAATACTAATTTCCTTTATAAAAGAAGGTATTGGGGGTAGGGTTTTGGGCTAGACAAGCCATCTACTCCGTACATCAAGCTATAAGCCTAGATAGGCTAGCCATTTTTTTTCTAAGATTATATCGTGGCTTCCTAGGTCTGTAATAAGAAAGGGGACATTATACTGCCTTCGTCCATTAACATAAAGGTAGATCCGTAAGATAGTCGTAATAGGTAGTCCTATCCGTCCATTATACCCGCGGATAGGGACTGGTTTGGGCAGTTCTTTAAGGGGTGCATTTAAAAAGTTAGCCAGCTTTATAGCGCACTAGGTGTCTATTAAGGCAAAGGCATTTGCTCTAGAGTTAGCTAAAGTAGAGGTTAAAACTTGATATCTATTATAAAATAAAGTATAAGGGATAGTGCAGCTTCTTCCACTAACTAGCTAACCCAGATTAATATATAATATATCAATTCCTTTTAACCCTAGAGAGGAGTCTTTCTCTAGGGTTCCTCTTTTTTTAACTCCTTACTGTCCTCCTAGATCAACAGAACTTTATCCGTTTTTGCCTTTATCGGGCAGTCCTTAGCGAAGTGGTCCTTTTGGCCACATAAGAAGCAAGCTCCTTGATTACTAAGGGCCTATCTATAGGGGTTGCTATACGTCGGCCAAGTATACGCCGGACCCGCGGTAGGGCTAGCTGCGCGGCTAGCTGCTGAACTGACGGCGGGCTGTGCGGCTGGTGCTGTAGGAGTTGCCGGTTATATTAGGGTACTGCGGGCCGTTCTCGTAGCGCTTGTAGTCTGGTTTAAAGAGTTTCTGGCTTTGTACCGCTTAGCTTATACCTTAATTTAACAGAGGCCTTAATTAATAGCCAGGCAGTGGTCCGTAAATACCTTTAGCGTCTATACTATAGTAAAAACTGGTAGTACGGCACGCTGTAGGTCTAGGGTAAGCTTGTTAAAGAGGTCTAGCATTAGGTCTTTATAGGGAATTCGGGCTTGGCCAGCTAGGTGCAGAAAGCGGGTCTAGAAAGCTAAAAAGGTCTCCATTGTTTTTATATTAAGGGCCTTATAATTAAGGCGGGCGTTCTGTGTCTTAAAGGGGTCCTTATAAATGGAAGACAGGTAGTCAATTATCTCTTCTCCAGAGAGGAAGGGGTCTGCCAAGTCCTAGGCGTATCGCGGACGTAGATACGTCTATACGTCCCCACCGGTACGGCCAAAGACATAGGCTATTTTAGCTTAAGTAGTAGGGAAGTGGTCCGCATTGACCTTAAGCTTGTCTTGCAGTTAAAGCTTCCAATTATTAAACGTAGGGTCAGTTCCGTCTGTAAGTAAAGGAGGGTCCGCAACCTTTATAGATTACGACGATGCTAATGCTGTGCGTTAGGCTAGGGTCTTAAGGACTATAGTAAGTCTTTAGGTATCTAATAACTCTTTACTAGGTGCAGGGGTGTCTCTGGTTTTAAGTAGCTCTTAAAGCCGCTTGATTTTGGCATTGGCTGCTACAAGTTCTTCCTGGGGGGTCGAGACGGTGACTGTTTTACTATCGGAGGTATTTGCGGGTCCTACAGCGGCTTTGCCAGCTGCTGTATTTCTTGGCATGGTGGTAGGGGTTTTAGGTAATTTCCAATGTTTGTTTATTTTCTAGGGGTTCTGGTCCATGCGTGTCCTATTCTTAGGTTTCGCGTTCTATTTGTGTTCTTTTGGTTCTATCCTATCCTTGTGGTCCTGGTGATGTCCTTAGGGTCCTGTTCTGTGTCCTTGTAGATATATTTAAGTTCCTTCTTAGGAAGAAAGAGTGGTAGAAAGAGCTTTGGATAATGTTAGCGACTTAGTTAATTAAGGCACGAGCACAGCAAGAGGGTCGCGCAAGCCTGTATAATTGGATTGTCTATAAACGAGGATCCAAAGCTAAAGAAAGGAAACAAGAAGAACGGAAGTACCGCTTGAAGTTATATACAATCTAATGGTTACGTGATGGCAACTTGCCGCAACTTTCCGTCACGTAATGGTAGTTGCGGCAATTTGCTAGTGCCGTAACAATATACAAGGAGACTGTTAACTTAATAGCCATACTTAATACTTCTAACGCCGGCGCTATTAAGGTTAAGTTCGGAATTAGCTTAATATTATTAGTAGGTTCTCTTAAAGTGTAATCACTAGTAGGAGAGATTATGTTTTATATTATATGCGCTAATACCCCATTTCTTATAAGCCTGCGAGATCTTAACTCTCTAGGTTGCTACTATAATAACCTTACTAATAAGGTAGTAACTCCTACATTAATAGTGCTAGTAGTATAATAGTTCGGTCACCCCTTTTTACTATAGGGAAAGACTTTACAGCAATTTGTTACTGCATTAATTACATTAACAGCATGCTACTTAACGGCAACAGAGTTGTTATAATTGCACCATCATTTTGGCCATCCTTTAGTTGGGAAGTTATATGCTCTACTTAAGCGTTTAGGTTACAATATTAACAAAGAGATAATTAAGAAGCTAACTAAGTACTATTGCTATTGTTAAAAGCACGGCAAATCCCTATATAGATTCAAGTTTAAGCTTTCTAACAATTTAGACTTTAATTATATGGTATTTATTAATATCTTTTACATTAACGGCAAGCTAGTACTCCACGTTGTTAATAAAGCTACAGGATTTACCGCCGCCCGATTTCTAAAAGATATATCTGCAAAAACCACCTAGGAGGCTCTTTGTACTTATTAGCTTAATACTTATCTTAGTCCCCCCAATTTAGTTATACACGACGCCGGCACCAACTTCAACAGCCGTGAGTTTTGTTAAAACGCCTCTATAGTTGCAACGAAAACCAAGTGCGTGCCCGTTAAGGCTTATTGGAGCATCGGAAAGGTTAAATAAGGTTATATAACCCTTCTTTACGCCTACGAGATTATTCAAGAAGAGATAGGTTTAGATATCTTAAAGAAGGCATGTTTATAGATAGCTATTAAAGTGTTAAATAATTCTATAGGCCCTAACGGCTTGGTACTAACTCTACTAGTATTTAGTGCTTTCCTATAAATGTTAAACAGTGACGTACTAGCACTATTAATTTAACAACGTGCTGTCGCTATATGCAAAGCAATAGAAGAGATCACAAAGGAGAGAGCTAAGAGAATAGTTAACAACGCACTTAACACTTAAAACGGTCCTAATATAGAAGCTTTATATAACCTACCACCTAATTCCCTAGTACTTGTATACAGAGAGAAAGGAGGCTGGAAAGGCCTCTTTCTATTAATTGGAATTACTAGCAAGACTTATAAGGTTAAACTCTTATCTAGAGTTACTAATTTCCGATTAACTTATATTAAGCTATATTACGAAGAGAGTATAGTTAGAGACTCTAAGGGAGATTAATCTAATAGAGAGCAAGTTAATAAAGAAGAAGAGGAGCAAGAGGTACTAATTTAGCAACTATAACGTAACTACTAGCAACCTAAACGATTTCATAGACCTAACGTTACTGTCTATATAGCAATTCCATCATATACTGACTCCTGTACGAAGGAGATTAACGGCCTACTTAAGAAGGGCGTATTTTAAATTGCTGATACTTCTACAGTACTAGAAGGCACCCGTATATTTAACTCCTGATTTGTTAATAATATTAAGAACAAGGGCACTAATTAAACGTTTAAGAAGTTATAATTAGTTATACAAGCCTATAACAATTAGGAGAAGGAATTGGTGTTAATATAGTCACCTACCATTTAATAATTAAGTCAATAAATTATACTCGCACTTACACCTTCTCTTCTTAAGGAAGGCGCCTCCCTGTACCTCTATAACATCTTATAAGCGTATATACAATCTACCACTCTTTTAAATCGCGATTTCTATGTTCGCCTACCTCCAGAACTCTTAGATATCTTACAACTCGGCAATAATACCATTATAAAGGTAATTAAGCCTCTATACGGTATCCCTAAGGCTGGCAACTATTGGTTCTTAATATACCACCTTCACCACACGGAGAAGCTTAAGATAAAGGAGTCTACCTATAACCCTTACCTCCTCTACACGCATAAAGCCGGAGTAGGAATTATTAGCCTCCAGACCAATAATACTCTATTTATTAGAAATAAAGAGTTTATATAAAATAAGGAAATCAATCTTATAAACGCTAAGTTTATAGTAAAGGAATATAAGAAACTTATAATAAGTACTCTAATTAAGTTTAATAGCGGTCAAATTACTCTTAATAATAATAACTCCATTACATTTAACTAAATATGCTAGTATAAGAACTTAAACCTTATTAACCTTAAGACTACTAATCTTACGAGTTTAAGAGGCATTAAAAGAGTTACAGTTACCCTAAAAGATCAATATATTGCTTAATGTGTAAGAGGAGTGTATATTGCCTCTATATACCAACTAGAGTCTTTATTTAATCTTTCCTTTATGGCTTAAGTTACTAACCTAAAAGAAGGTGACGCAAAGAAGCTAAATAAGCGTTTATAATAGCAAATTAATAATAAGTTAAGAGGCCTATAATTTATACCTTTAGACCTCCAATTACCTAAGATTATAGTATTTACAGATACCTCTTTTACTAACAACGCTGACAACACCTTATAAATTGGCTTTATAATTGCAATCGCCGATAACAGTAGTAGTATAAATATCGTTTATTAGTCCTCTATTAAGTACAAGAAAGTTACTCACTTAGTTCTAGCCTCTAAACTATACGCAATAGCTTACGGATTTGATCACAGCGCGGTCTTAAAGTCTATAATAGAGAAGATCTTGCAGGTAGAGCTCCCGCTTATACTCTATATAGATTCCAAGTCGCTATACAAATACCTTATTAAGTTGGGAAGTACTCAGGAGAAGAGATTAATGGTTAACTTAATATACTTGCGCCAATTATACAAGAGACGCATAATTACGGAGATTAAATGGATTGACGGCAACTTAAACCCTATAGACGCAATAATAAAAGCAAACACTTGTAACGCATTAAGAAACCTTATTAACACAAATACAATTAACTTAAATACGAAGGAATGGGTGGAGAGAGGTTAAGTAGTTGGTAAGAAATTAAGTAAATATAGAATATAGAGACTGGAGTTAGATTTTAATATCACGTGCAGTATATTACGTGTATAGGTTATTAGGCCAATTATATAGAGAGTTGCTAGTATTTAGACCTATTTCATTCACTCTTTGTTGGAAACACAGGGCAAATCACCAATACTACTCAAGTAGATATAGTGATGGAAAAGGTTGTTGTTCTAGATAGGGGAGGGTAAGGAACTTAAGGTTCCTTACCACGCTAGTGCCGCAACAACACGTGATAGCAACTTGCCTCACGTGACGGCAACTTGCCGTATATAGCGGCAATTTGCCTTATTCCTAACACTAGCAACTCTTCTTTTTGTAGTTGCCATCTATATACACTTATAGGTTGCTACTTATACAAAGAGACAAAGCCTAAGGAGAAGGAGATAAGGAAGGGTGTTAGGGGTTAACGCAAATACAGAGTAACCGCCAAGGCGCTAGTAGTAAGCGAGCTAATAGCGATTTTCCATGCCGGGTATAGAAAATCCTAATTAGCTACTTTTAAATTATTATATCTTCTACTCCCTCTTAACCCATTCTTTAACTCGTACACGTAGAGTATTTGTGTTAACGAACGTCTCTAGTGCCTTGTTTAGGTTTACCTTTGTTATTACATCTGCTAGGTTATCTTGGCCATTAATCTATTAAATCTTAAAGAGTTTTTAACGCTCGTAGGATTGCTGAAGTGCCATAATATTGATTATAAAACGCTTCTCCTTTATGGTACCAAGCTTAACTAAACACTTATAGAGGGAATATAAGTCTGTGCACATGATTATAGGAATAGTAGGAAGTTTAAGTCGATCTATAATTATCTTTAGGGTAGTTCCAATTGCAATTGCCATGTTAACTCCGCCAACCATTCTATATATCTCTGACGCTAGAACGCTCCAAGTAACGCGCTTGCTCTTAGTTAAGCTCCAATAGATAAGATTGCTGTGGATTATAAAGTCATTCTCTCTAGTAGATTTATTCGCGATAATAATCTTATATCCTAGCTAGGAGCTAAAATCTTTGTTATTTACAAACGATCCATTAACAAATACAAAGAGCTTAGTAGTGGGAAGATTAATAGGCATATAGAGTAGTCCCCGATCGAGATGGTTCATTTGCTAGGAAAAATGCTTATTTAGGGCAAGAATGTTATCCTTAGTTGGTTCCTAGTGTTGGGCGGTAATAAAGAGATTAAATAAAGCCTTAGGTTAATAGATAAAAGTAATATAAGCTCTACGAGCGCGTTGCTCTATATATCCTTATTTTGGAGAATTAACGTTAATAACGTTAATCTTTCTACCTTAACCCTTCTGGCGTAAAGCAATGGAGTCCTTATTTAGGGAGAGGATGCATCTATTAAAGAGTAATAGTGTTATTAAGTTAAGTCTTTCCTTTGGCTTTGCTATAAGTTTTGCCTTCGCTAGCATATCTTCTTTAAGGGCTAAGAACTGGTTGTTACCTAAGATAATTGTATTATTAGTTTATATGCCAATAATTCTAAATAGAGTTCCCGTAGTTATAATAAGGAAGCAGGGATTAAATATAGAAGTAGTTATTAAGAGCTTCTCTTTATAGTGCTTACTATAAGTAGCCTACTAATAAGTTCCTGCCTCTGCGATTCTATATAATGGCTTAAGTACAACCATAATTATATCTTTGGGATATTAGTAGCGAATTTGCTCTGGAAGGTATACTAGTATTAAGCACTAAAGGCGCGTCTCTAATTGGGTATAGGCCTAAGTAATATCTTATAAATAAACCGCTATTCTATTCTTTATTAAGGAGGGAGCTAGCGCAATAATAACTTGCTAACTAGCTCGTTAAATTATAGGGGATTGCATAAGAATTACTTCCTTACCGTCATTATTATAACCTTAAATAACCAGTCTTAACTTCTTAAATGGGGTGTTAGTAGCTTTGCCCTTAATCTTATTAACTATTCTTAACTTAAAGATGCGAACTTTATTAAACTTAGTAGAGTTATACTTCTCGAATTTAAAGACTCCTCTTATAATAAGACTATCAATCTCCTACTTGTTAGATACTTAGAAAGGAGCTCCTAAAGTTATAATATAACCTTCCTTTTAGAGCTATTTTATAAGTTTAAAGTCAGCCTTCTCCTTAGCTGTTATAAAGGCCATTAATAGCTCAACTCTATTCTTAATGGCAGCAATAAATTGCTCTTTAAAATTAACAAGATATTAGCGATTTCGTGATCCTTTTAGGCGACCTCTACCGCGTCGTAGTTGCGGCGTATCTACTATAATTATATTAGGATTGTGGTCGCCTTCTAGAGCACGTTAATTATGGCTCTCCTCTAGGGCGTCTTTTATGGTATTCTATAAAGGCTCGGAACTGTTATCTTTATAGTAAGGCTTAATAATAGTTAAATGGAATTAAGTGGGTCCGTAAGGCATCTAAATAGTGCAAGTTTAACCATTAATTATAATAAGTTAATGTAGGCCTAACTACCCTCCCTTTTTACGCTATATGCGTACCTTAGACTAGAGTGGCAGATTAAGCGTAGTTAAGGTATTTAGGCCATTTCTTATTCCTAGTACGTCGTTGACCTAGCGTGTGGCGTAGAGACGTCGTACCTCCTTTATTGCCTTGCAAATAGCCTCAGCTCATTGCATAATAGAGGGAGATAGTAGAGAATCGTTAGTTATTTAAGGGTAGGCGCCAAAGACTAGTAATATGGGTACAAGTCCATCCAGGCCAGCGGAATCGTTAATGGCTTTAACAGCTATTTATAAGGTAAGTTTTTTACTAGCATCCTCTAGTTCTAAAGAGATAATCTTATATACGCGGCATAATAGTATATAATATCGCTCTACTTTTCTAATACTATTATATGCCTTAACGGGGACTTCCTTGACCTTAATTGCCATTGCCTTTATTTATTGTTAAAACTCTATAGATAAGAAGTTCTTTCCTATATTATAGACGATTTAATTAGGGGGTCCTAGATAGATATTAATCTAGCATAATTAAAGGGTATTCTATGTGTTCCTAGCTAATATATCCTTTAAGAAACGTGCGGCTTAGAAGGAGGTTAAGAAGTTAATAACTTAGAGTACTGGCTTGCCGCTAAGATATATAACGTTAACAATAATACAGAAGTTAAAGTCGTAGTTATCTTTAAGGGTAAACTTAAATTGGCTAGGGGACTTCTAGTTTATTTAGTAGTAATAGTAGTACTTTATAAGATGCTTAATTGCCTTAACCTTAACTTTATAGCCTACTCGCTGAAGAACCCTAAGCAATTAGTAAACGGATAGGTGGCTAAAACAATGGTGTAGTTAACATAGCTCTAACTTAGTTAAGTGGCTTTAAGCAATGCTCTTTTCTAGTTAATAAAGGAGCAACCAGGGGTGACCCTATTTGCGCATAATAGGCACCCAATTATCTCCCTAAATAAGCATATTCTTAAGGTTATTAAGTTTAATGCCTAATTTATCCATATCTCTAATGCAAAATAGAAACAGGGTGTTCGCGGGAATAATATAGAAAGTAATATACCCTAAGGGGGTTTTAACCTTAATTGTGCTAAAAGAGATTACAGTACCCTTACTAAAATAAATTGTATATTGGCCTACCGTTAATTGGTTAATCTGAATAGAGCTATTAAGCTACTAAAGAGCTCGAACTTAAGGTTCTCCTACTATAGATACTCCTACGGCTCCAGTATCTGGCATAATACTATAGAAGACATTCGCTGAGTATCTGTCGTTAAAGGAGAATATAGAACTCTCCTTTAGCTCATTAAAGATGTCTAACTTTGTGATAGCATGGAGCGTAAATTGGTTATTAAGAACAGTAATAGTTTGTATACCATCTACCTTACTATACTTAGTGAAGTATTGGTTAGGAGAGTAGTCCTTAATTTCTATATCTATAAGAAGCTGTTTGGCCTTATTAACCTCACCCTTAAGATCTTCTTCGCCTTTATATTAAACCAGGAAGCTTTGGAAGTAGGCTATAGTGACTTCTTAGTTTCTAACGTTTCGTGCGCTCTGGCGAAACTTATTATATGCCTCCTTTTGTCTATTAAGGGGGTGTCTAGTTAACTAGCAATTTGGCTTCTTATAAATGTAGCATTTCTTCTACCAATTATTACGAAATAAACCTCCACAAGGACCTCCACAATTGCTTTATAGTTGACGTTAATTGTACCCTCTACCATATCCCCTGCCACGACTACTATATGTTTAATCAGTCCAGTTGTGATCGTGTTAGTTGGCCGGGTTAATTAAAGTAGGTTAAAGTTAGGCGTTAAATTACTATACTTCTTAAGAGCGTAGGGCGGTGCCGATAGAGGATTTTAATTAAGTATACACTCCTTTATAAGTACTTACAGGGTTAAAGAGAGCAAGGTTATATTCTTTAACACCTTAGCATACGCTAATGACTTAATCGCGTAGGCTAAAGTCCTCTTGATATAATTTAGATAAACCACACTAAATTATCTAGAGTTAATTAAAGAGCTTTTAAAGATAATTAAGTTAAGAGGCACCTAGGTTTATAGCAATAATTCTTAGAAAGGTAGTCTCTTTTTACTCCAATATATACTGCTGCTTATTCTCCTCTGTTTTAAAGTGGTATTTTGTTTTATATATTATTTAGTTAAAATTATATCCTTTTCCTGCCAAATGATTATAATAGAAGGTACTAGCTTGGCCCTTAAGCATAACGGAATAGGCGTTGTGGTATTAATTAGACTCTATTCCCACCTTCTAGCAATAGTTATAGAAGATACATAGTTTCGAATTAAGAATATTATATAATTCCCTACTAAACTTCTTCTCCTAATCCAAATAGAGCTTTGCAAGCTCTGTAAGCAATTTTAAACTGCCTCCAATTTAAGATTAAAATGGAGGAGGTAGGGGTTGCATTATAGGCTGCAGTAGGGACGTAGGTCTAGTTAGTAGAATCTAAAGGTTGTTAAATCGCGAAGCAATAGGATCCTATGCCTGCTCTCATTAGGGTATAGTATCCGACGTTAAGGTTACAGGTTAAATTGAATACAGAGGAGTTAAAGGTAGAGGTAGGTTTATCTCTAGAGGTATATTACTTAGGTTCTATTATAAGTTAAGCTTCCTTATAGTGCGTAGTTAGTGCTTAATCTCTTATAGAGTCCATTTATGTTCTTTTTTTACGTTAATAACCTGCTCCTAAATATTATCTCTAATAGTACCCCCGTCCTTAGGGACAAATACTCCATTCTCCTAAAGGAAGTTACAGAAGTCCTATACAATATCCTTATTTATAGGGGCCTATGTTTCCTTTGTCTATCTAACAAAGTCCTTCTTTATACATTCCCATAGCGCGGTATCGTTGTATTCACTATCCTTATAATATGCTATACGGTATAATAAAAATCCATTTAAGTCTTATTTATTAGCGTTTGCAAGGTTAATTATGGCTTTGTTCTATATCTTTGGGTTAATATCTTCCTCATACTTCTTTGGGTAGGTTAACGCCATAGTAGGTATAGAATTAATAGGGTGTTATATGTTAAAGGTAGGTAGGATTTTTGGTTTTATAGGATCTTATAGGTTTGCTATTAAGAGGTAGGCAATTTGAGATGTTGTTTAACGCGTTTTGGATATTATTTAACGCGTTTCAGACGTTAACTTAGGACCCTAGGTTTAGTAACACTTCTAACCTAAAGTACTTAACCAAGTCTTTGTAAACGCGGTTGTTCTATATAATAGATATAACTTAGTATCTCCTAGTACTTAGTAACACTTCTATTACTAGTTTTCCATAAGTCTAAGGTAGCATAGTATCGCCGGGATCCATTCCATATAAGCGTATATAGCACCCCTACACGAGACTATCTCTTCTATTCAAAAACCTAGCTGCTCTATAGTTGACTGTATATTCAACCACTAATTAGTATTAGAAATATAGGGCAAATTACCAATACTACTTAAGTAGATACAGTAATGGAAAAGGTTATTATTCTAGATAGGGGAGGGTAAGGAACTTAAGGTTCCTCACCACGCTAGTGCCGCGATAACACGTAATGGCAACTTGCCTCACGTAACGGCAACTTGCCGCATATGGCGGCAATTTGCCTTATTCCCAACACTCTTTCCTATTTTGGGATTAGCGCATACGCGCTCCATAAGAGTTACCACCAATATATAGAATAAACCTCTTCTCCCTCTAGACACCAATAACACAACCAATTAAGTAATTGCTATACCGTAGCTACCGAAGTGCTACCAATAACTTATAAACTAATAATAAATTTATATAAGCTTCCTGCATCGGGAAAATATTCGCAGGATAAGATTTAAGTAGACTTTAATTTTCGCGTTTCGCGTAATTAATATGCAATTTGACTAACTTAACACGCAATTAACTAACTTAATATATAATTCGACTAACTTAACATGCAATTAACTAACTTAACACGCAATTTGACTAACTTAATACGCAATTAACTAACTTAACACGTAATTTAACTAACTTAACATACAATTAACCAACTTAACACACAATTTAACTAACTTAATATGCAATTAACTAACTTAACACGCAATTTAACTAACTTAATATGCAATTAACTAACTTAATAACTTTAAAAGCTAACTATATATTTCTTAACACGCAATTAACCTACTTAGCAACTTTAAAAGGTAACTATATATTTCTTGACATGCAATTAAGGT
>Ga0307507_10004587_pt1 | contig 24154 bp, 15 predicted proteins | sample 7_EM_MG_FD_207223 | JGI IMG/M metagenome (GOLD analysis project Ga0307507, IMG submission 207223) | Populus trichocarpa ectomycorrhiza microbial communities from riparian zone in the Pacific Northwest, United States - 7_EM | ecosystem: Host-associated > Plants > Roots > Unclassified | place...
GGGGGTAAATACCTAAGGGCTCTAAAAGGGCCTAATAAAGGCAGAAAATATAATAGCAACACTCTTAAGGATAGGAATAATAGGACTAAAAGATTGGCTTTACTAGGTAGGTGTCCTAGTAGGTAGCCTAAGGTGTAAATATAACTGGCTAAGGCAGACACCAAAATATATAATACTGTTATGCCCCTTACGCACTAGCTAAGAAGCAATACTCTTAGCAGCTAGTATAGAAAACTATAATACACTGCTCTTAATATAGAAAGGCCTTAAGGCAGCTACCTAGTGGCTTATTGGCTAAAATGTACTAGACCAGTTCCGGGTTGCAAAGGAAATAGCAATAAAAGGCAAAGGGGCGAGTAACAGGCGCCCCCTAATAACTCTACAGAAGTAGAGTATAGTGTGTGATACTAGCGCGTCCGTAGGTTTGTTACGGCAGCAGTGGTTCCCAAGGAGGTCAAAAAGTAAGGTAGTAGAGCACCACTGGTGACTCGCAGGCGACTAGTGACTCGTAGGCGACTCGCAAGCGAGCCCCAAAAGGCGGGGAGACGGATCACAGGGTTTTCTCAAAAAGAGTTTTCTCCCCACATATATATAAGGAGTAGTCCGCGTGGGCCCAACAGGGATCCGAATCGGACGTTAAGCAATAAATAATAATAATATTATCCTTTAAGGTGAATCTAAATCTGCCTGGTAACTTTCCGTACTTTTAACAGTATAAGCAGTAGTAGGTAATATGCTTAAGGGTCTTATAATTAGCATTGTTTTTATAGCCAGCGCGGTCTAATATTCTTTTAAGTCGCTCTACGAACGAATATCCAAAGCGTTAGTGTAGGCGTTATAATTCTACATCAGTTAAATAGCATGGGTTTTAGTTAAAAGACTCTATAATAAATACATGTAATAAGGTATCCTATAGTAGAAACAGGTGTCCAAATTGGCGTACAACTAGTACGGTCTTTAAGGGGGTTATTAGGACATTCTTTAGGTTATTAAAGTACACTTATAAGTTATCCATATCCGCTAGGCAAAGCAGGAAAGGGGTATTAACTTTAATAACATAAAACTCTACTGTACCTATTAGTATAGCTATCTTAATAGAACTAATAGAAGATGTAGAACCTATTCCAAACTGTATACTAACTGTGCCTCTTATAGACTCGTTTAACTGTACTTTATTAATTTTCTAAAGTATAAAAAACTAACCGTATCCTACTATAGAACGTTTAGAGGCTCTAGTGTCGATCATTACACCCATAAACTTTATAGAGGTGTAGTGTAAGGTTGTATTGTACGCAAATAGGTCTATATTAGTAGTAAATACATCTATTATAGTATCAATAGTTATAACTGCGTAGCTATAAGCTCTGTTGGCCAGTTCTAAAGCTATAGCGGTCGCATTATCTAGTTTAATTTTACTGTATAAAGTGTAGTATACTGTGGTCTGGTTGTCCTTGTTTAGTAGAGTATTAGGGTCCATATTAATTACTAGAGCGTTAAATATATTGGTAATCTTATTGTCCTTATTATTATCCTCGTCGTCGTTGCCTTTGTAGTCCATAATGTATTGCTTTATTTGCTCCTAAAAGCGGTCCTTAAACTTGTTCTTAAACTTAGTCTTAGACTTTTCTTATTCCTCCTTAGTATATTTCTATAAGCGACATCCTTCCCTGTTATATATAAAGCAACGTGGTTTCTGTTGGTTGCGGTTATACGGGGGGTTACTACGGTTGTTATGGTTATTATAGTTGTAGTTATTGTCTCTTCTATAGAATTGTTGGTCTGTAAAAAAAGCTTATATCCTCTCCGCATACTCTTTCTCGTATGCTATGATGGACAATTAAAGTTTATTAATAAGGGCTCTAAGGTTATCCGGTGGGTTAAAGACTGCATATCTACATACTAGTATTCCCTAGCAAGAAGTAACGATTTTGTTGTAAAGGAAGTCTATGGTTTGTAAGGTAGGTTTAAGGCTATACTATAGTTAACAAAGTCTATAGATTAGCAATTAAAGGCATTTGCTTATAAATTTATCTATATTTTCTACCATTACTATTATAAGTGTAATGGTATTCTACTTGTCTAGGTTCTTGCGTTAAAATCCTAGTCCTTTAAAGAAATTCTAAAGGTGTTCGCAAGCTTTAGCGAATGGTAAGTAAAATAGTTGGTTTATATAAAAGTGGTCTAAAGCTAGTCCTTTCAGCATAGTAGGGAATGCTTTAAGGTAAGCTTCTTAGGGTATATCTACTTAATTATAGATGTCATAGAATATTATTTATTTATAGTTAAGGCTTTTGTTTATACCACCATATTTCTACTCCTCTGTGTATATCTTGGCTGCATTCGCAATTTCCTTGCTATAGCCAGTTATAGTAATAGGGCGGTTCTCCTCGTCCATAGGTTATACGTAGAGTTGCTATATTATTATTGCAGGTTAAGGTGTGACAGATAGTATAAAGGTAGAGGTAGTTATATATTAAGGTATAGCAGGAAGTATAGGCACTAAGAAACGTCCTACTTGTTACTTCTCTAGGGTTTTGTATATCTTGTAGTACTTAATACGTCTTAACTTAATACCAGTGCCGAACTTATCCTTAAGTGTATTTATCTTTTCTCTAGTCTATTCTATTTGGTCTTCTTCTTGTGCTATGTCGTATAAGGACTGGGGAAGTAATTTACCTTATTTATAGTTAGTGTTAACCCATACTCCTCTAATATTTATATAATCACGTAGTTTCTGAAGCCAATGTAAGGAGATTTTTGTAAAGATGTTAACCATAAAGTCTTTAAAATCTCCTTAAAATAGCTTTTAGAGTATTAAGTCTATCTGGTTATATATCTCCGTATATACATACATCTTGCATTATACGTAGTTGGTTAGCTTATCCTTGGTGACTTCCGTTAGGTTAATTCCATCTTTTTATTTAGTTGCTTCTTCCTCCTAGTCTTTCTCTGTTCCTAATATCTTATATTTTATATATTATTTAGGTAAGGTAAGGTGTTTCAATTTATAAGGTAAAGGTAGGGGGGGCGGTTAAGGAGGCGGTTAAGAAGGTAGTTAAGGAGGTAGTTTAGGGGCGGTTTAAGTTATTAAGTAGGGTAAGGTGTTCTGCGCAGTAATTCTTCTGAAATAGATAGAACGAGATGTCTAGAAGTCGTCGTGGATACTAGACAAGTACTCCTAGGTGGTTTCTCTTCTTCTCTTTAACTAAAATAGGCTGATACAAAAGGTGGATAAGTATAACTATCTTCTAATCTGCTACAAGGTGGACAGTACAACTGTCTTTTAAGCTATCTGCATGTTTCCTAATCTGTGCGCGCTCACTAATTAGTATTAGTATGCTTTAACACAGTGCAATAGACGTAATATACGTGCAGTGTGGTGTGTAGTTGGATTCTTGTCGTTCTATCTACACGTCTTGATAATACATATACGCGTCTCGCGTAGATCACGTGCTCTATGTACGTGATACATGAAACGAATATCTACCGACAATTATATTGCTTAATTTTAGCCTAAACCTTCAAAATATTAGTATAAAGACTAGTATTTAGGAGGCTACAAACCAGCTTAAAATAAAGAGTATATTAATATGCATTATCTGCCTTTTTACGGCTTAAATCTGCTGCTGCTAGAAAGCCAGATTTTAAGACCTTTTAATGCCGCTTAATAAACTTATGCGCCCAATTTTTTCTAGGGCGTTTTTTAGCTATATCCTTAGTAAAGTTTTGGACCATTGCATAAGTAGGAGGTAGCCCTTAATCAGTTAATCAATTAATCTCATTTACTAGGGTGAGCTGCTGTTGTGCCGATAGTAATAAGACATAGTCCCGGTAGATATGCCGTGGGTCGATTTTGCCTTGTGCGCGCCTTGCGAGGGTCGTACGATAGGGCTGTTGTACTGACGTTATAGGAGCTAAAAGAGGCACGTCTTATAAAGATAATGAATTCATTTTTATGTGATTTGGTAAAGAATTGATGGAGATAATTAATTTTGAAGTTTTTTACTTTATGGGTAAATGCACGTGCATGCTGCAGGGACGTGCACGCTGCAGGGAGACCTTCTATATAGGGTATATTGTTTTAATAGGGGGGTGATGCGTGTTGCTGCGGCCTGGCGATTTTTACCGATATTTCGAAAACGACTGTATATGAAGGCCGTCTTGCCCCAGCAATTCGACGCCTTCATGTTGTTTGATCGTACCAGTGCGGTGAAAGCGTTCGAGGTTGCACAGCCAAAGGAGGCTCTGGCAAGGGACGAGACGTATCCTTTTAGGCTATAGGCGAATAGAATGACGTTCTGTGAGTTGCATTGGATGCCAGGAGGCTCCGGATTTTGTATGAAGTAGGAATATGTAACAATACAATGGTGGTGGAGCCTTGAGGGATTAGTTTAAAGGTTGGCAAGACCGGGTTTGATTCAATCAGTGTAGAAATGGGAAGTAAGGGTGCGTCCGGTTGCAGCTCTAGATTGGATATGGAGGCCTTAGAAACGAGTTGACCTGGAGCTGGAGGTGCCCTGTTCGGTTAATTTGGAGCTCCTCCAGATCGGCAACCGCGCCAAATTCGTACGCTTTACCGTATATAATAGTTGAACTTGAGCTCTTGGCATCAGATCAATCTGGAGCTTGTCGAATTCTGGGGCCCTGCTCGTGCACTCGTCCGATTGCCCACCATGCCCTCACCGCCCTTACCGACGACGGTATTACTGCAGCAGCTGTAGGCCCTATACGACGTCCTCTTCTTGATCCTTACTATCGGCGTGCGGATCCGACCAGTCAGCGTTCGTACTCAACACACTAATATATGGTGGGGGACGTCAGTCGTTGGTGACATGGCAATAAAACTCTAATAAATAAGGAGCTGGTAATAGGACGTTCTGGCAGAGAATTATTAATTAATGTGAGCAGAAGACGTCGCTAATCTTAAGCCTCATCTGAGGCCTTTTAGAACGATCAACCGAACAGTCGGCTTTATTTCAGATTGAGTACGCCCACTAATTATCTGCTAATTGACGCCGGTGAAAGCACGGATCAACGTCAGATTGAAAAAGCTCCAGATTACAACCGAACACATCCTAAATAAAGTCCAAATTTGCTCTGAGAAAACCTGGAAGTAAATTATATGCATCGTTTACCCCCATATATTCATAACTTGCCAATTGAATATTAAAAATGGTCAACGTAGAAGCCAGCAATCTGGTTCATGTGCTTATGCCAAGGAATAAAACTCTTGGCCTGGCCCGAGCTCAAAGGTGCTGTAGTAATGGACAATTTTTGCCATTCTCTCCAAAGTACCACAACTTTTGCATCCGCGTTCTTCACTTCCCCTAGTACTTTTTGTTCTTTTCTTTGGTTGCAGCAGCTGAATGAGGGGGTTTTGTTTCCTTTAATTTGAATCTCACAACTCTCGTCATATCCCCTAATCATGCTCTTGCGAGCTGCGCGGCGACAGATACGGCGCGATGCTTTCCAAAGGGCGCCGCAAGGCCTTGAGCAATTGTCTCTACCTTGGTTATGCCCGGCTCAGATGAGATGGACAGCTAGTGGAACAATTGCGACAGTTCAATCCTCCGATGCCAGGAGACACAAGCTTCCTCGACCAATCTCACCACGAACAGAGAGCCGGTCGCTGGCCACCGCCTCAGACATCCTCCCTCCTCAATTCGATGAGATACCTCTTGAAGATATCCCGTTAGCGGACCATGCTTGGTCCCCTCACCGCACGCCTCGGGGCGTGTCAGATCTTGATCACTGGGATCCCGCTCATCCGCTCATCATCCACAATTCTTTGGCGATAGCCCCTCCTCGACTCAATTTCAAAAATGGTATTGGTGGTGATCCTGCCGAGCTACACCAGAATCTGCATGCTTGTTTAAGAGTAGGGCGGTTGGATAGAGCGGCTGCGTTGGTTCGACGATTAACGGACCTTTACAGTCCCATGGCTCCAGAAGTTGTCGGCGCTCATAACTTATACTTAGGGAAGTTACTCGAATTCATGCATAACGACCGACCAGATGTTAGCATTGAAGACATGGAAAAATGGTACAACAATGAAATGATGAGAAGAGATGTTCAACCGGATGCTCAAACTTTGGTCATTATGCTACGAGCATCTATTGCTTTTCTAACAGGTTTACGGAGAGACGAGTCCATACGCAATTTTCTGGAGCTTGCTAAGAGTGCCGGTCCCGACACGTTCGAAAAAGTCAATACATCTGCAGAGTTTTCAGTGTCGGAATGGGATATGCTCGTCAACTTTCAGCCCGACCAATTTGATGAATTGGATTCAGTGGATAATCATATCAAGTACGGACTGAGCACGCCATTAGGCCGGGCACTTGCTATCGAGAAAGGATATTTACCAGACCCGTCTCTTAAGGTAAAGCCAGTGAACCAGAAGGGATTCGGTTTGAAAACTCTGAACGAAGCACTGTCCATGTTCGAGCCCGGAAAGGGCGTCACCTATCCTCACCAGATTGAAGGCTGCAAGGAAGACAAAGACAGAGCATTCGCATATATGCGGCAACTTCGACTTGAAGAAAATGCCGTCGATGCTGCTGTTGAGCGTTGGAGAGCAGAGAATGATAATCTGCAAAAGATTGGAATTCATGGTGTCTTAAAGACAAAACCTATCGAAGCCCTGATGTGGCAGTGGTATTCTGCTCTGTTGCCCTTAGTACAGCAGGAGTTGAAAGAAGTAAAGGAAGTCCTATCTACACTGGAAGGAGCCCTTTCTTCCGATCGTCATATCTATGGACCATACCTTGAGCTTTTCGGTGCTGAGAAGCTTGCTGCTATCGCCATCATTCGGATTTTACAAGCCTTTGCAGCTGATTACGATAGCCACAATAGTGTTAAAATCTCGAGCATAACCACTGCAATAGGGGGTCTTCTCGAGCTAGAGTATGGTTCTAGAACCAAAAACACTTTTTCTCAGGGTCGACGGTCACTTACACGACAGAAAATACTTTCTAGATTGACTAAAGGCCGATACAAATTCAGCTCACCTCAACGACAGGAGGTCAATCCTGAGCAAGCCGTTGGTGATATTGTACACAAAGAGTTTCCGACGCACATCAAAGCAAGAATTGGTGCCTTTCTCGTTGAAAAGGTTCTCCAAAGCGCCACTATCACTGTGTGCCGCGAGGATCCGAAAACTGGAGAGACCTTAACAAGTATTCAGCCGGCATTCTCGCATGGTCATACCTATCAAAAGGGCAAGAAAATTGGTAAAATATCAGCGCATTACGATCTCGTAGAAAAATTAGGCAAAGAGCCAATCAAAGGATTCGCTAGCTTTCGGCTTCCTATGTTAGTTGAACCAAAACCGTGGACATCTTACAAGGACGGTGGTTACTATCGGTATCCTACGACGGTAGTCCGAGCCAAGGGGGGAGATGAAGCTCAGCGAGCATACGCCGTGTCAGCCGCCCAGAGGGGAGACCTGGATCAAATATTTGCGGGACTCGATGTTCTAGGCAAGACACCCTGGCAGATCAATAGAGATGTGTTCAAAGTCATGCTTCAGGCCTGGAACGATGGTGAAGGCATAGGGGAGCTTGTTCCAGAAAAGCTAGATATCAAATATCCATCTGAGCCAGCCAAGGATGCAAGCCGTATTGATCGTATGCTATGGATAAAAAAGATGAAATCGATTGAGGCTCAGAAGAGTGGTTTTCATTCCAACCGATGCTTCCAGAACTTCCAGCTCGAGATCGCTCGCTCGTACTTGAACGAAACTTTCTATTACCCCCATAACGTCGATTTCCGTGGAAGAGCGTACCCTATACCCCCAGCCCTCAACCACATGGGCGCAGATATAGCACGAGGGCTGCTGAAATTCGCTAAAGGAAAAGAGCTTGGTACTGTCGGTCTCCAGTGGTTAAAAATCCACCTTGCCAATCTCCATGGGTTCGACAAGGCCAGTCTTAAGGAAAGAGAAGAGTTCGCTATGGAACATTTAGACCAAATATACGATTCGGCCACGAATCCTCTTTCTGGCAGCCGATGGTGGCTTACCGCCGAGGATCCATGGCAATGTTTGGCCTGCTGTATGGAACTCAAGAATGCCCTAGATTCTCCGGACCCAACACGTTACATTTCATACCTCCCAGTTCACCAGGACGGTACGTGCAATGGTTTGCAACACTATGCTGCTCTCGGTGGCGATAAAGTTGGAGCAAGCCAGGTCAATTTGGAACCTTCCGATCGTCCTCAGGACATCTACACAGGGGTCGCTGAATTGGTCAGGTCTGAAGTCGCAAAAGATGCCGAGGCCGGAATAGCCATTGCCAAATTTCTGAATGGCAAAATTTCGCGCAGGGTAGTCAAACGTACTGTCATGACGAACGTGTACGGCGTGACGTTCGGGGGAGCCCGTATGCAAGTCTTAACCGAACTGAAGGATATATTTCCAAACTTTGAGCCAACACCTCAAATCCTCTCGCTCCTCAATGTTGCTGGCTACGTGGCTAAACAGATCTTCAAAGCTTTGTCCCAAATATTCAATGGTGCTCATGATATCCAGTATTGGTTAGGTGAATGCGCGGAAAGGATTTCAACATCTATCACTGCAGAGCAGATCAAGAAGGTTCAGCAACATTCAGAAGGAAAGGCGCAATTGTATGATTCAAAGTTCAGGCAAAAGCCACTCAACGAGCGTGGACATGCAAAAGTAAAGCAGGATTTGACCGAGTTCAAATCAAGCGTTATCTGGACCACACCACTAAAAATGCCTGTTGTCCAGCCGTACCGGAAAGGTAAAGTTTCTCAGGTTAAAACTTCCCTACAGGGAATCAGTGTCCACGAGCCACGCGCCTCGGATGCCGTTTCAAAGAGAAAACAGCTACAGGCGTTTCCACCAAACTTTATTCATTCGCTCGATGCTACACACATGATTCTCTCAGCGCTCAAATGTAACGAAGTGGGCCTTACTTTCGCCGCTGTGCACGACTCATTCTGGAGTCATGCGGCGGATATTCCCAGCCTGAACCAAATTTTGCGTGATGCGTTTGTCCGCATGCATTCCGAAGATATCATCGGTCGTCTTGCCGCAGAATTCAAAGCACGATACGCAGGCTCTATGTATCTAGCTACTCTCAGTAGCAACACTGCTGTGGCGCAGGAGATCATGGCCCTCAGACTCTCATTGTCAAGGGCAAGACAAAATGGGGGGAAACAGACAACTGTAACTGCAACACTCGACGAGGTTCTCATGGAAGAGAAGCGACAGCGCCTGCTAAACTCTGAGAATCCGGAGGAAAGAAAGATGGGCGAGGAGATGATCACCCCAGCGAGCATTTATGAAGCTGCGCAGGACCCTACCGCGATCATTTCAGACTCGGAGCCTTCGATTCTTGGGGAGACCACGGGTTCCAAGGCCAAGCAAGTGCAGTCAGAGATTATTGGCGCAGAGCTATCTGAAAAGGAGGGGCATGCGTTCAATGCAAGCTCCGTCGAAATAAGGGACACTCTTGACAAAAACGATCCCGAATCAATAAGCGAGGAAGAGGCTGAAGACCTTGAAGACCATGAAGATGATGCCCCTCTAGACAAAGCCAACAAGAAAGAAAAATCCAAGGAGAAGCGTTACTTGGGAACCGGGAAAAAGATTCAAGTCTGGCTCCCGCTCACCTTCCCGCCTGTGCCTAAGAAGGGCGACTTCGACGTATCGCGTCTCAAGGACAGCAAGTACTTCTTTTCATGAACGGGGCACCTCCTAAAAATTATGTTTGGTTTAGGTTCAGAGCCTTCCATCCTTTCTATTGTATCTATCATTCCGTTCTCTGTACTTTATTGCGCTTTTTTAAAGCCCTTTCGCATTTTTGGAAGTGTTTTCAACGCATTGTTTGCATGGAAGGCGTTTTGATATACCGGATTTGGAGAAGTAGAGTTATATATCAGTCAACTCAATCGTCGATGCGAGAGCAAAGTTGGATATGATAGAAATGTGGTGTACGCAACGCAGCAAGGAGGTAGAAGGAACCTATAAGATACTATTTATTGGCAACCCGCAGAACGCGATTTGCCGGGTCATATATTAGATAGCTGTAACCATCACGGAACGAATGAGGCATTTCGACTCCTCTATATATCTCACTGTACACATAATTACCCTACCAACCGGCTCTTTGCTTGGCGCATTTGCTTTTGATCTCTGGTTATCTGAATTCGATTTAATTATCTAACTCGATGCTACTCCTTTTACGTGCATCACAAGTAGACCTAGACACTGTATGTGTGTTTAAGCTCCTGTAATGACTCAGAACCATCGGGCCGACAAACCCCGTCGTCCGTTTTAATTAGAATTAATAACTTTGAATTTTGAAACTGAGAAAGATGGCAGTCGAGTGCACGCCGGCAAGCAAATTAATGATGTCAGTGGTCAGCATGAAAAGATGCTTAGCTGCGCGGCTCGTTCCATTTCCCGCGAGCCGAGAGTAGAGCAGGGCTTGAGACATGGGACTTGGGGACGGTTGTAGCTTTCTGGGTTGGGAAACCAAATGTGGAAGACCGTGCTCAGAGCTGCGCCGTGACAGGCAGAGCGCTAAATTTAGGTGCCTCGAGGCAAGAGGGAAGTCTCCCTGACGTAGACGGTGTGGATGTTGGATTGTTTGCCTTGGACGGCGGGCGGCGAGGGCGACGATTACTTGCCTTTGTGAGGCGTACGAAGGCTGGTGGGTCTAACGGCTATCTCGTGCTATGCCCGGGTTCCAGGGAATATACGACTCAGCATGTTTCGAAGTGAGTTAAAGACGCGACAGGGTGCTGGTATTTCATGTGCCACGCACTGTTTGCGCCTAGCTGGGTGCGAGGCTCGAGGTGTTCCGACGCCCCGCACCGGCACAACTGTGCGGCACTACCAATGGGCTCCATAGCCAGTGTTTTTAATGGCGAGGCTATCCGAAACAATAGGGTCGTTTAAATGGGGTGCCGGTTTATTTTGATGCACTAGCCGCCCGACCCGCATAAATATTTTGAGACGCTGGGCCGGTCAATACTCCGCGGAGTCCACATATAGGGTCGAATGTTAAGAAGCGGATGAGGTGAGCAGTGAGGGTCTAGATTGTGAGGACCGTGCTGGAGTGCGGGAGCGGGAAAGGGGTGTGTGATCGGTTACGGGAGCATGTTTGATTGTCTCGTCCGTGCAGCACTTGGGTTTTTTAGTACAACAAAATTTAACAGTGTTCTTGGATGTTTGTAGGCGCTATGGATAGTAGGCAATTGATCTAGATACCCATCAGAGACTAGTACCATGGCGATTCGAGGGGTATCCACGGAACTCCTGCAGTTCTACAAACCGTTTGAAGCATTACTCAGAGCAATTTCCGATGTACATGCACCATCAGACATTCGCATAGTTGGAGCAGGCAATGAGCATAGCGTCGTTCACTGTGACTGTGATGTCAGAAGTACACAGATCGTAAAGTTCACGCTCGTTGAATGTTTCGTAATGGTGAATATGATGACTAGTAAGTTTTTCACAATAAACCATGAGCGGGAACAATAATATGACCTAATTGTTGACTATGCCACTGAAAATGATATAGAATAAAGAGGTTCTCGGTACAGATGACACAAGACATCGAACAAAGACTAGATCCGGGGAGTTAGACACATGAAGACATTTTACAAGAGATGCCACGATCGACTAAAAAGAGATGTTCAATTGGCTCTTTATCCAGCTTAAAGTACGAAAAAGAATCGAGTTTTACCACTCGGTTCGCTTCACGGTGCTGATGATCAACCATGAAGCGTTTGCGGGCACTAAGTACCCGTCTTCGATGCAAAAGGTGGCTTCGAGACTTTGAAACAGGAGTGCAGATCGTTCTTAGAGAACATCCCGGAGGCGTCTCCTGAGACGACCTAGCGGTCGATATATGCACATTGATGCCGTCCGTGTCGACAGCTGGTCGTGATACAGCACCTCTTTTGAGTCTTAAGATGGGAGTTGGGGCCTCTTCCTGTCAAGCGCGCAATGAAGCGCAATGCGATATTATTGGTGGCACATCGCTGGACAAGGGACCCTGCCCTGCATGCCTCCCAGGTGGGCGGAGCATCTAGCGATGCATTTGGTAGCCTTGCCGCCATGGCATGGGAAAGCCGTTGTTGCGGTGTTGGATTTTGGGGATTTTCGGAGATTTTGGCGTGCGCCCTCGGGTTCGATGGGATGAAACTTACGTGAGAGCATGCAGGCATAGGTCCTACCAGCAGCTTCTGACGAATGGTTCACGGACAGGATGCAGTAGTAGTTCTCAGACTGCTCTAGCCCTTGACAGTGTTGAAGGCGCGCGGTAATCCGCCGCTGGCGATCAGAGATGTGGCGTGTGTGCTGTGTGCAATTGCGGAGAGACAGGCTAGCTGAAGGCGGTCGCCGGGGCGGCAAGTCTGGTTTCTCATCACCCGACAGAAATTTATTGCCTCCAAAAAGTCTCAATGCATTCTCAATGCGCTCTTACTGACCTTCCGGCGACGTAGAAGAGAGACGACAGATGCGGGAGACACATGTCAAATCACCAGATTTTCTCGGAGCTTAGGGTACTGCAGATTGACCCTCCCGAGGCTGGCAGCCAGCGTCAAGCCCTGCATTTCCCATGACAGGTCGAGCTATTGATCGGCCTCAAGCATAAACCTCGTTGGCAGCGATGATTGCCTTCTGGAAGCTCGCGGCGTCCCATTGTCGCCGCGCCCCCTTTCGAGCCTGACTGTGGGAGGCCCCCCAATGAACGAGGGCGCGGAGGAAGCCGGTCAGAGGTATGGAGCATAGGAGGACCGCGATCGGTATCATTGGCATCACAGCAAGGCCGCCTCAAAAGGGCGGCAGGCAGGTAGGCAGGCAGGCAGTGATTCCACCAGACGTCGCCTGCCCACAACCAGCGTCCAGTGCTGGATGCTTACCAAATAAGCCGAGTTGGTGGTCCTGCGCACCAGGCGCTCCGCGGAGTAGCTAGCAGCAGCAAACAACAGCAGTGGTAGAGCGCCCGTGAGTTGGGCCCTCTCTGCGCTGCATGAGAACGAGGCCGCTGTCGCTGTGCGTGGTTTAGTGGACCCTGCCCGTCCAAGGCAGCCCGCACCTGGCTGCGTTTTGGTGGGGTTTCGACGCTGGCTGCTGTTTGGTCAGTCGCCCGGCTGCGTTGGAGCTTGCCCGAACAGGCCCTTCTCCGCTCGCGGGACCGCGCTGTCGGGAAGAGAACTCTGCTCAAACATACTTGGCCCTGGCTCCTTGGGTGCTCAGCAGCCCGCTTTCGCACCAGAGCTTTGCCGCCGACCGAGGTAGCTCGTTGGACGCCAGTACGAGAGACTCCTGGCTGCTGGGCCTTCCCCTCACATCGCGCTGTACCCAAGCACAGGTGCACCGCAGTAACAGTACAGCGTAGCACGGTATATCCGGCCACACCCCAGCTTCAGCAGCTCAGCAACTTAGTGGCGGACGCTGTTTCGGTTCGCCAAGGCTGCTTGCTGCGAGCAATACCGAGCTTCTTCCGCGCAAAGAACGGGCCGTGTTTCTTTAGCGACTGCCCTGCTGTTGCTGAACCCAGCACTCTGGTTTTGTCCCCGAACTCCAGCACCCCAAAACCTTGTTGCGTGGGCTGATCCTCTCCACCCATACATAACTTCGCCATCGCCACCATCCCGTCTCCTCTCTCCCTTCAAATCCACCGGCAGGATTGCTTGACGACTGGTCGTCTTCCAAGGAATTCAACGACCCACTCCGGCTTTAACAGCTGTCAAGAGCCTAATTGCTGGAAACTGCTTTTACCGTCCTGTCGGTCGATCCGAGAATCGTCACTGTCTCACCTGTCCGGTCTACCAGGATTATTTTCAACAAAGCAGTCGCAGAGCATTGGAGACCCTACACGCCCAGTCCTTATGTGTATGCTTCTGGCAATATTTTTCTGGAGCTGATTTCCTTTTTTCTGGGGGGCCGAGGAATACGCAATCACATACCAACCCAGGACTTTTACCATCACCATCAACATGAGTTCACCAGCACCAGGAGCATCGGACGGTCCTGCAGAGCGGAGGAAGAGCATTGGGAAGTATATGAAGAGACTGGGTACCGTTCTGAGGAGAGGGAGTTCGAGCAAGACATCTGCTCCTTCCACCGCGACTGCGGCCACCCCAAGTACCTCTACAGCCGTGCCAGCGGCACCGGCTACCACTAACACGTGAGTTGATCCACCTTCCATCCAAGTCATATAATTTACTAACTTGTTGTAGCCCTGCTCCTGTTGCCACCGCTCCAACAACTGCACCAGCACAAGCATCTGGACCTGGTACATATTCCCGGAGTACTCTCCAGCAAGAGCGCGCTCGCGCCCTGTTCGCTAAATATGGATTGACGCTCGAATCCCATGAATGGATTACCACTGGAACCAATGCCACCAATGTTCAACGGGTTGAGAAGCCAATTCGGATGCGTGTTCATCGATCATGCCATCGCTGCGGAGCCACTTATGGCGCTGACAAGATCTGTGCTAAGTGCGAACACAAGCGCTGCAAGAAATGCCCTCGGTATCCCAAGAAGAAACCCAAGACAGGCGAGAAAGGAAAGGGGCCAGAAGAGAGCAAGCCCAAGTCGCGAAAGCCGCTACTTACCATCAAGAGCAAGACGGGAGGGGAGCTAGTCTATCAACCTTCGAGGCAAAGGGTTCGGCGCACTTGCCACAAGTGCGAGATGATGTTCCAGCCTCCATCAGCAACAATCTGTGAGAAGTGCCAGCATGTTCGTTGTACGAAGTGCCCCAGAGACCCCGCGAAGCTGGAGAAATGGCCCGAAGGTTATCCTGGAGACGCAGCGGCAGATGACGAAAGCGACATCGAAGCAGAACCGGGCAAGAGGCGGACGTGGAGGAGGGCAAGGCAGAGGGTGCGGTGGTCGTGTGAGAAGTGTCAGTCGTTGTTCAAGGACGGGAGTCAGGCGTGCTCCGAATGTGGCCACGAGCGGTGCGACGCTTGCACGAGGATACCGTAAGTCACTTCACGCTTTCACGCCAGATTCACAGTGCTGATTTGATTCATTGCTACAGACCTAAGAAGGCCAGAAGAGAAAAGGAGTTCGATCCGGAACTCGTCAAGAGAGTTGAAGAAAAGTTGGCTCGATTCTCAGTTGGAGAGACTCCTACGACCTTGGCGGCGGCAGCCTGACATGCCACGTTCGGGACGCGTCTTTCACGATTAAGAAACGATTCATGATACCGTTTTAGCATTTTAGTTTTATTTCCACGGGCGAGAAAATTCAATACTGGGCCTTTTGCTACTTTCTCAGCGTTGACACCGAAGCATGGGATCATTTGAGATATCTATTGGAATTTTTGGAGGATATTGGGAGATGATCGAAGCATTCCAGGGATCTGCATTACCGTTGGCGTAATTCACACCAGCCCGCTCCCGATATCTGGGATGGGCAGTTCTCTGCGGTTTATTATTATGCTCGTTCCGTGAATACTTTGATCGTGCCGCTAGATTGCTAACAGTCACTTCGCCAATCCTTTTGACCACAGCCTACCCAACAATTTTGCAAGCAGAAAGAAGCCCAACATGATGAAATCTGTACTTTGTGCAAAACAGTACAGTACAACGACCAGGTGCACGACTTCAGATGTCAAATTAGCAAGTGTGCGTGTTCCACGCGTTCTAGCACTAAGTTAACACGAACCCAGTACGGCGGGTATGGATCTCTCGAAGCCCCCACGCGCGGTGCGACGTGCAGAACGCTTTCTCGTACGATATTGGCCTCACAGTGGCATGACTGGTTGTACGCTAGTTACGGGATCCGTCTCACGCGGCATAAGTACCACTCCACTAATGCGACATGGCGATAGCGAGGCTCGCACCGTCGTCCGACCCTCAGGTGATTTTAACTTTCTCGAGATCGGAGATCTTGAAAGAGGGCTTGTAGCAGAGGGCCGGCAACTAACAGCTGAAATGCGCCATGAAATGGACCCTGGTGGCTTCGGTGGTGTGTATCAGGGCTCCTGCAGGCAGAGCGTCAGAGTGCTTTGAAGACGGAATGGTGTTGGGTCGCTACACCGCCAGCCTGGTTGAACCAATTGAAGCGGTGCTCACCGTCAAACTCTGGCAGGCAATTTCCCTGTCAACTGCTCATCTCTGTCAAACTCTAGTTCGGTGGGAGAGTCGGGAGAGTTCCAATTCGCGCCGCACTGCCCTACTTTTGGCCCACCTTCACGCAGCGCACTGACAGCGGAAGCGGGCACCGCGTTGCGGGAGAGGTTATCGAAAATGCCCGGGTCCAGATCACGCCTCTCTCGGAGCGATGCCCTTTACCAATTACTCGCTTAACCTTTTTTTCACAAGCATCCCCACTACCCTCGCCATTGCTGCTGCGGGAGAATTGCAATCAAGAAGGTACGTGCACGTCACGTCAGTGCCAGATACTTTTCTCGATCGACAGCTACGTGGAATGAGACATTTGGCCTGCTATTGCGAATCCATGCCGGACCCGGCGAGCGAGGGAAAAAATAAAATTGCATTCGATGCCGCTGTCGTATGCCGTTTCCAGCTGCTTGCTGCTCTGCTGGGACAGGACTTTGGTGGAGTCCCGCGTGGAATAGGGCACTTCCCAGCACCCTTTTCGACGCACCAGATACGTGCCGCTAGCGCAAGTCTACTGCATGCAAGCACGAAACTTTATTGCTCCTCTATCTCGCTTGGAGGGCTCCAGTGTGGCTTGCATTCCGATGCATTACGCGGGTACTTTCCCACCGAATCATAAAGCCCAGAGGCATCCCAACTGATGATGCCATCCGGGGGGGAAACCGTTGAGGCGGCTATCGCATGAGCATGTTCGGGGGAGCAGGTTGACATCCAGGCACGTAACCTGTTGAAAGGTGTGATGGGACAATATTGGCAATGTTCTCTCCCAGAGCCTTCAACGACCCTCACACTTCGCCCCATGCCTACTTTGGTGACGCATGCGAACCTAGTCTCGCTTGTTGGCCAAGCGTTTTGTCTAGACCGCTGCGGCCCACTGAACGATTCCTTCCAAGGGCCATCCTTTCATTACACGCTGGGGGCTTCCCGCTGTCACCCGTGCGTTGGAGCGCCCCAATCACTTTCTCTCTCCAGCTCGCTTGATGAGAAAAACTTCTGGTGACTATCATTATGTCATCAAGCGGTTGAACCCAAAGGCATCAAGATTTCGTGCATAACGGAGCAGGTCAGGGAAGAGTGCATGTTTTTCAGGTGCACACAATACCCCAAAAAATGTGCGTCGCGAATGGCGTTTGCCCAATCATGACAGGCCCTCACCCCAAAAACACCTGCTAACCTATCTTATCAAATGGTCCCCGATTAACATTTTCCTAACCTCGTCACGTCCCGGCACGGCTTGTCATTTCCTGGGCCAGTACGCGTGCGGGAAGCCGACATGTGGCCTTCCCGCCCCCGCTTCTGCCGATCAAAAGCTGCCCACTCCGAGGCGCCCAGCAATTTCTGGATTCGTTTCACCTCAGCCTCGTCTTCAGCCTCGTCATCATGCATTCCCAAATTCAGCCACTGGCAGCCCGGCTACACCGAGATCTTCGCTGCCCCGTCTAATTCCGTACCAGCCTAATGGATCAGATCTGTCATGATCAACACCTTTTTTTATTTACCTGCATCCCGGGAAAGTTGCCACCACCCAAACCATGGCCATGCAACCACTAAAACTTCGCCGTTGGAAAAGGAAGTCTCGATCCACCCACCTGGAATGCGCACAAGGGCCAGGAGTTTGGACAAGATCGGCAGGAGATCGACCAATTCGGGCTATGAGATTTCAATCTCTGGGAGTTCGTACCGCCCGCGACTCGTGCAACATCTCAGCCCTTTTTGATTCAAAAATTTATTCCTTACTCATGGTCTGGTAATCAAAAGGCATGCAACACTCGCATGTTATCGGCCAATGGTCCGGGCCCATGTTCCGCTTACGAGCACTGCCTCCCATGCCCACGGAGCATTCGTGGGAATTAAACTAGGGCTCACCGAGTCGCTACTTCACTGCCAGTGAATGTGTCCTCGCGGATGCTCCTCCCAGCTCCCCGCCCCAATCCCAAAACTAAAAAACCGCACTAGGCATCTCCCCGAAGCTTGACACTGGCGATTGGGAGCGCCTATACACGTACCAACCCGGCGATATATATAACTGTAATTCTTGGCTGCTTCAGCTGGCGTTTCTGTGACAAGCCCCGCACCGCGCCACAGCGAACCACGACATCTGCTGTGATTTCAGCCTTTTGCCTTCGCGTCCTAGTCATGCAAAAACTCGTCCAATGCTCTTGCGCGTATGCCCGGGTTAGCAGTCGCAGGGTGCATCCTCTTGTTTCAATATGCGGACTGCTGCGCGGCACAGCAATGGGCTTTGAGCCCGGTTGTCTCGCGGCTGAATGAGCTTAGCCGCTGTGGATGTCTTTTCCCGCGCCACGTAGCGGACTTGGGTGGGGGTATGACTTCATAATACTTGTGGGCGTGGTGTTGCTCCTGTTCGCTTCGAGCTCTGCTGCGTTGATGTCATATCCCTAGCTGTGAATGCAGGTGATGTTCCGTAGGATGCATGCTAATTATATCAGACCCTAGTGCTACCTCTGGGTGATTTGAATTTGAGATGTCACTGTGCGTACGCCTACACCCCCCAAATGCATCCGACATTGAAATCACTATGTGAAAAATGTCAATCTTTGTCTTCTTCTGTGAATCTCTCTGATCATCACTCCTCCATGACTCGCCGGGAAAGGAGCAAAGGAAAGCTGCATATATTTGATTTTCTATTTGGGACAGACGAATCAGCATACAATGCAGTCATTATCTTGATTATTGCTCATCCTTCCTTTACAACGTTCCTCTCACATGTACTTTTCAGGCCACGCGATTTTCGGTGTCTGAAGTGTGCCCTTGTGAATAGCTTTGAACACCGAAGAAAACTATACCAGCTCATCCATATGACTAATCGAAGGCCTCCAGATATTCGTCCAAACCCACATCTCATAGCGATGGCTATATCTCCTCGACTATACGTCTTTACCAAAGAGATACGAGATGCGGCTTAGCGACCTATCTCCCCTAATCCAGCCCACTCTACCGCAAGACCTGTAACTCGATTCCTACATCTCTTACATCGCTCGACTTTCGGTGCCCTGACTACGCCCCCCCGTATGACTTTAGATAAAATATATACATACAAAAAAAAACCTCATACAGTTTCTTTTTACATATGCTTCTAAAAATTACTTCAAATACTCTGACAAGCTCCGCATTGGGTGGCGGGAACTGTACCAATAGCTCCTCGCAGACGTCATCATCAAAAACGCATAACAGACGAGCCTAATAACTGGCCCGTTTCCGTCGTCATACCTCCTTTCAGTATGCCATACATATCCAAGCAATTCGGATTTGTCTCAAGAGACACCCGTGTTTAAGCAGAGCCTCAGTTTCCCTTCCAAAGATCTTTCGCTATCCATCTTACTCTTATTATGCGGATGTCAGTTGACTCAAAGTGGTGTGATATTTCGCTAGTGGACCACTTAAAGCTCCCAACGGTGGCCTCCCTCCGTCCAATATTTCCATAGCATATGAGAAATTTTTCATGCGTTGCAGTGCAATTCTATCCTGTCCTACTGCTCGAAGCACTCTCCCGGACTGCTCATTCGTAGCCTTGCTGACATGGCGCTAGTAGCGTCTCGTGTCACTGCAGCGATCTTACAATCCGGTCAGCCGGCCAGTCCGTGGAACAAGGAGGAGAGCGAGCTGGGCTTCCATAGGATATCTGTATCTTGCCTGGTGACGATCATGGCGGTCTGCAGCGGTGCGGTCGTGGAGAGTGCAAGGATGTGGTGCTGTTGATCTCAAAGGTGTAGCCGGATATCCACACCCGGTTCGGTCACCGAGTTGGTCATGTTCGCAATAACTCATTTACTTGTGCAACACCGGGTATCGTATTTGTGAATACTCCAGTAACGACAAAGGCCTGAGGCCTCTGGTATGCCACTACCGTGTCTGCCAACATTTGGAATTCCCCAGATTCCCTGCGAAATAAAATCTGGATCGATTACGACATCCCTGTACTGCTCGGTAAGTTGCCATACGAAGAGCACGCCAATCACCGTAAACCCAACAAGAAGCTACTGATATAAGCACTGCAACAGCGCCTCAAATACCCGTTCCGCAACGGTAGCCTTCCTTCCGGGTAACCTGCTCCGCCGTCCGGGTGACCATGTGGGCTCCTCAATACTGAAAGTTTTTGAAAAGCTGCGTTTCCTGGGCGGCACACCACGCATCAGCTAAAGTTGGGCGTGGTCATGCTACCAATAATATCGAAGATGGTCATCTAGATAATATTCCACTCGGGCCTATAGATCGGCTGCGCGAATCTCATCCCATAGTGACAGTAGCGGGGTGTCAACTACCGGAAGAAGGGCCCGTTCGTCTATTTAGACAGAAACGCCTTGAATTTCCAAGTCATGGTATTAACCAGGATCGCGAATGAATCGACATATAGAGTTTCTACGTAAGCTACGTAAATGCACATCTTCACAAAGATCTGTGCAGAGTTAATATGTGCCGTTGGGCGTGGGCTCGATTTGCGGCTAGTTTGCCCCTTGAAATGGCACCAACCGCCGAATAACTCCTACAGTATCCTTCATACGTTTAATTTTGAAGTACTTCGGATGCTTAACTAAAATCCGAGATAGATTCTGGATCACGGCGGCCTATAAGTGCGGAGACTATTGATTCAAAAAACATTGGCACATTCAAATCAAAGCGTGCATCTGTGAATTGCTATCTCTCATATACAGATCCGCTTACTGTCCGCGATATGTACGAAGATAGGATGAAAATCTTTCAAGTTCGCGTCTTTACAATCGTTGCCAATTCGACGAGTAAGGTAAGCGGTTCCTCATCTTGTAACACATCCCTCAAGGCAGCTTGTACTTCCTCGTTCCTATAAATAAGCCCACGAGACTAAAGAGTAAGATCACTACCTTTATCACCTTAAGGTTCTCTTGAACACTTACCTCAACGCTTTCCCATCCAATTATACCTAGCCAGAGCTGCTGATCTAGGTTGATGCTATATTCAGAAAGGAATTGCCTTTCGCCACGAGAGTGAACCTTGATTAGAGATGACAGCCTCTCCTAGTCTTTATCTCTAGAAGAGTGCTCGGATTTCACAGGAAGCCGTATAATCTTAGTAACCGAGGCGCCTGCAAATTTGTCGGGGTTGGTACCCGTCACAAAGAGCTGTGGCTTCGCAGGCTCCGCAAGGAGAGGCCCAATATGGCCAAGAAAGGTATTGAAGTTTGGGACAATAGAAATGATTCGAAGGCAGACAGCGTTTCCCACTCTAAAACCAGTCAACTAAGTTCACAAGGACTGCAGAGTGCTACAGGTCCAATGTAACTGAAAAGACAAAGAACCCCATTCAAATCCCCCTGATTTCTTTTGAGGATATCCACTTTCAATAGCTAGGGTGTCCTTGAAGACTTCGGATGCGGTCGGCCATATGCTTGAAAATTCTGTTTGGATCTGGGAGCCCTGCTTGAGCACAAGGATAATCAACTCGGTGATTGCCATTGCAAGGTGTTGCTTTCTGCATCGAATATACCAAGATTCCGAGAAACTATTTAAACCCTACTTTATCACCTCGGGCTAATCTGTCACCGGTTTATCTCGATTCGGAGATTCGGACCTTTAACCGTTCTCTAGCGTTGACCTGAGTCGGATTTCCATTACCTATCGACCTATTTCTATTGCCTATTCATTACCTATTACCGACTGAGTGGCAATATCGACCTGGTGGCAATTGAGTAACGGTTATATATCGTCGTCGGCGTCTCCGTCAGTCTTTTGCCGCCTACCTCAAGTATATAGATAGCTTCTAGAGCCGGCTTCAATCGACGGAGTTCTCATTCCTGATCGTCCAGTTCAACACCTAGCTTCAGCGGACTTTAATATCTTTCTAGTCTTTCAAGGTTAACATCTTTTCATTTGGAGAGGGGGCAAAGAGGAGAATATTCTAACCTACTGGGGGTATAGCATGACATAGCTGGTCCAATAGTGGATAGTGCAACCTTCATTTTCAGACCGTCTTGCAGTTGGGTTCGGAGTTTTCTGCAGCCTCAATTTAGCTAACCGACCAACTCGGCATTTCATTCTTAAGTCCGTTGATTAGTTCTAGTGCGGGGAGAAGCTAGTATTAAAAGGAAATACTTCTCTTAAATCGTCGCTAAATTTTGTATAAAGCAAAGTTCACACGCACAGTGACCTGATTCCGGCTAACAGCAGCTCAGCAGCCTCAAAATGTCTCAACAACAACCCCTCTCTTTATCACCAAAAGTTATATCAATGGCGAATGACTCAACTCAAGGACTAATAACACTTTAACTTCACCAACCCCTCTATTGGGGAGAAAATTGTCTCATTTCCAGATGCGGATACCACGACGTCGCTTTCGCCTCAGCATCCGCCACAACAGCGCTCAAGGGATGGAATCAGTGCTGCCAACAATCAAATATCCTAATTGATTGGCGGGATATTTGATTAATTGACGCACGGGCCGTATTTAATTAAAGCTAGCCTAATTAACGGCTGATTTGATTGAACTTCCAATTAATTATTTGGCTAGGGGGTTATCCTAGCAATATGCCACAATACAGTGGCAGAAAGAACAAAAGGTAAGATATTCAGCTTATTAATTGCAAGAATTCGCTAGAATTTGCTTTAATTTACAAGATCTGCCTTTAGCCAGTGCCTCTGGCACTTACTAGCCTCTATAACCTCTGCTCCTAAGCAATTTCGCTTATCCGTAATAAGCCTTTTAGCTGCTAAGAACACGCGTTCTACCTTACTACTTATTACTGGTATTAAGAATATGTTAAATGCTATACATACAAGGATAGGAAAATTAGTTTAATGCTCCTTCTACTATATAAGCGGGTCCTTAATTAATAGAAGCCGGCAATTAAAAGACCTTAGATAGGTATTAAGCTCTAGACTATCCATATCCATCTTCTTCTACTTATAATACTTCCGTAATAGGTAATTAACTAAGAATTCGTCATATACAAGGTAGGAAGATTTTATATTATTTGGCTAATTTTTAAAGTTAAAGGCGGAATTAATATTAGAAACCTTTTTATAATAACTTAGGAAAAGGTCTTTAAATGCCTTCCTTGCGGTCTTAACCTAACTTAGATACTCTACCCACTTATCCTTAAAGTACTTAAATCGCCATACAGGGTGAAGGACAATAGCTGTAATATAAAGAGGTGAGAAATCTATTAGCTTAAAGTACTTCTTAAGCTTTAGCCAGGCCGTGTTAATACCAGTATTATAGTGCTTAGTTCGTTTAAAATCGGCATTAAACTTATTAATCTCTTTCTACGCCTTCTTAAGAACATTATATATAAAGTTTATACCATGGAGAACTCTCTATAGTGCGCTATATTGTCCCTCTTAACTAACTATCTGTGCTTAACCTTCCTCTTGTTTATAAAGCTCCTAAAAGGGAACTAGTATTTTTTACTACCTAATTAGGTCCTCCTAATTGGCCTCTTATAGAAAGTCTTGTTAAAGGTTATAGGCACCCTGCTAATTTAGAAGTTTCCAGCGGATTTGGTAAAGGGTAATAGTAACACATAGTTTAATTGCTAGCATTTATTAGTATAATAGCCAATATAAATTATAATAACTTAGACAAATGGCTCTAAACCAAGCCTTAAATAATTGCTATCTTTATAATACTAAATTAAGGAGAGGAAGAAGGGGTTGCTAAGACTAATATAAACAAATATATACAGCTGACCGCTATGGCTTATTATATAGTATGCCTAAGTTATATGGGTTACTATAAGCGCTGCTATAGGAATATGCGGTATAAGTTGCCAGCTGGCAACTTATACCGCATATTACGGCCGCAAAGAGCCTAGAAATAGCGCGTAGTACGATACCCCTAGTGGTAACCCATAATGGTAATATACGACATAATGGTAATGTCGGTATCACCTAAGTGCACTTGTATGGCCTATTAATCGTAGATTTGTCTGGTGTTCAATAGGTAGAGAAAGCAGAGGATCGTAAGGATCGCGGTGCCTAAGTAGGGGGCTGATGAGTCATCATAAGGATGACTAATCAGAGACACGAATGACCACATAACCTCTGTC
>Ga0307507_10004588_pt1 | contig 24153 bp, 26 predicted proteins | sample 7_EM_MG_FD_207223 | JGI IMG/M metagenome (GOLD analysis project Ga0307507, IMG submission 207223) | Populus trichocarpa ectomycorrhiza microbial communities from riparian zone in the Pacific Northwest, United States - 7_EM | ecosystem: Host-associated > Plants > Roots > Unclassified | place...
TTTTTTTTTTTAAAAAAAAAAAGTTATAATCTAATCACTGCAGTTTTTTATGATTTTACGAGTTAGTCCCTGTGGTTTTGAAAAATCACTAGTTAGTTTATTGACTAAAGTTGAATGTAAATTCTTTTAGAAATTTCTAAATTACAGTTTTTAAATGCATTTTTTTTAAAAGAATTGTCTGCAGAGGGTGAGCTGAGCTTGTAAGGTTTAATTAGAAATGAAGGACATTTTAGGGGAAAAAAAGAATAATTGAATTATTATGAAAACCGGACTAAGTTAAAACAAATATGAAAATATAAGGATTTAGCATTAAGATTTGTAAGCCTAAAGGATTAACTAATTATTTTGCGAATAACTACCTGGGGCAAGAATCTGAGAAAAATAATAATAGCCCTTTTGATGCTTGAGAGGAAGAGAATGAATGCTACATTGCTAATAGCCCTTTTGTTTTTTTTTTTTCTTGTTGCGCAAAGATCCTAGCTGCTCATCCTAGATTGAAAAAATAATAATAGACTGTGCTCCGAAAGAAAATTGATCGGTGAATATTGAAAACAGATGCATAAATGGCCAGAGTGCTAGTTGGTCTGAAAGAGGTCACGATGCCGGCCATCTTGGCATGCAAAGCTCCTATCGGATTGAAATCTGCTTCTTTCTCCGCAGTGCCAGCACCCAACATGTATAAATCTCAGTGGCAGCCACTACAAAGACCCCAACGTAGATGCAAACAGTTGTAGCACAAACATACAAGTACCTGTAATGAAACACACCATTAGTCTATGATAAACAACATGAAGCATTGTACATTGTGTTCTACCACTCTCTTAAACCACAGATCATTCACCTTCCAAGGGTTATAATTTGTTAAGCACGTCACTAAAGCTGGGGAAATTTAGCTAAGTTTTCATGTTTTGCAAAGCTATTCAGAGAAAGACTTACTTCGGGGAGAAGACACTCCAAACAAACAAATGGTTCCTCATTAACAGCAAGACAATGGTGTAGGAAGTCAGTAGAATTGAATTCAAGCCCACTGGAACCAGACAAGGAAATCCAAGAATCATCTTCGCAAGATGCCCCGAATCTACATTTTGGTGATTTGCAAGATAGCTTGTGCACTTCACGGAGATGTACATCAGCATGCTAAGAAGAAATAACATTGGGGACGCGTAGGTAATGATGAACATCAAAATGCCAGAAAGAAACATTGAGTGACTTGACAGGCCCTGACAAGGAGTAAAACAATGTTTGAGATTACACTGAACGTGGCTCCCTGAATCTAAAATATAGTACAGAGAGCAACGTCTATGTAACAAACTATATGTCGTGAAATAGAAACTATATATCAACTACACTAGAAAGGTAAGAGTACTTACAATAAAAGCTCCAGCAACATCTATTGTGGCAAGAGTATTGCTGTTCCCGAGAGCAAAATGGCCTGCCATTCCCATATAGTACAACAAAGCAACCTAAGAGAAAAAAAAAATGGGTGCCCAGCATTAGCACTAGGAAATGCGGTTAGCCTTGAAGGAAATGAAATTACTAACAAGTATTAAATGAAACACACCACGGAAAAAATTCTTTGACTTCAGTTGAAAACAGAAATCTTCTTTCACCTTTCCAGATTAAGATATCAAAGACAGGTGCTCATAACTTTTTATATTTGCATTTTACTAATTTATAGCTGCCAACCTGTTTCTCATTTCTGTGATATTTGTTTCGATGAAACAAAAATCAGAAATTAATACAGAGTAAGACAATAAAAAACTAAAACAACTATACAGAAACTGGAATTTATGACTTACAGAAAAGCTCAGAACAAGCCTTATCTCTTTAAATCTAAATTTCCCAGAAATGAATACACATTGATTGATAACAGAAAATAGTGTATTTAACATGTTCTCAAGAATAGGCATAGCCCTTGGATCCTAACTATAATGGTAAAAAGAATGGAACGGAGTGATCCTTGGTCATAGATTCAGAGAAAAGAACAGAAGGTAAACCTAGGAAAGACCTTGATTAACTAACAGAGCAGTCAAGGTGAGGGTCTAAACTGCATGATATTTTCACTTGCTGATTTAACTTGTGAATCACCTAATTGCAAGTTAAGAATTTCTCAATTATTTTCTGTGTTAAGAGTCAATAATGCTGAAATTCACATCTGAGCTTCAGGTTGATTAAAAGCATCATTACCTGGTTCTCCAGATGTTTGACTATACTATGTGATATATTTTAGTGATAGTCAACTGATTCTTGCATGCTGGACTGTCCAGTCGGTAGTTATAAGAAGAAATGATATAGGAACTAACCTCCACTTCAATATGCTGTAGCCCACTACAAGAAAAGTAGAGCATGCTAGAGAGGATCTGCATGAGAAGCAAAAGGATGGGCATTGAATTGATTGGCTGTTGAAGCAACAGCTGCAGAAGACACCAACATATTATATATGCTAACCCAATCAGATATGAAGAGTCTCTGAATTCCACCAATGAAAATATGCATTGACCGTCAAAAGTAACCAAAGTTGATTTCACATTAGGCTTTGAACATGTACCAGGGAACCAAAGAGGTATGAACCATGGTAATGCTACAAAAGTGCCAATTGTGGCAATACCAAGAATTGCATATATTATCTGTGCCTGTATTGCAGCATCACAACTGGCTGACACAAATGCATTGTTGTGATACAGGTGCCATAAAACCAAGAATCCACATATGAGAAAGCAAAATCCAACTAATTGAGTGATTTTTCTCCTAGATCCAAACAAAAACAAAGCAAATATGCTTAAACTGATCACTAGCAGACCCGATGCTAGCTGAATTGATCTCACATGGTTAACCCCAGCCTGTTCAAGCCACTTTGAAATGTCTGGAAGATACGTCCAGTTTACACCACCTTGGTGCCAGCTTCTCAAAATTCTTCCAGAAATAAGAAGCAAAATGATGGAAGATATGCGAAAATCAAGTCTTTCTGTCTGTCCCTTCATCAATTTGAAAAAGCTCTTTGCACTTCCTGGTGCAAGAGGCTGAACTGCTTTTCGAAGAAATAGCACATATGATGTTGATAAAACAAAATGCCAAATATATTGCTCTTCCTCTACCATAGAACTCGAAGCCATACTCATAACAAGAATTAACATGACACCCAATAGAAAGATTTCATTTACAGACCACTTGTGCAAACCAGTAATTGAGTTACAAAGGCGTTGGTTCTCTCCAGGTTGATCCTCTGTACTCATGCAAATCATGAGGCCTAATAATGTTAGAGATGATATGGCCATTGCCACAATCCCAAAAGCAAGTAAGCCAACAGGTTTCTGCCAAAAATAAATAAACAAATAAATAAAAGAAAAAAGAAAAGGGAATACCAAAAAAGAAAAAGAAACAATTCATATTGTTACACCCTTTACAAAAAATTGCAAATCACAGTTTATTTCTACATTGAGTAAGATATTTTTCCAAATTGGTAGCTGTTATCAATGAGTATACATACATCAGTCACTCTGCGTGATAACCACTCACTTGCAGTTTTCAGAAACTGATGATATGCTGCAACAGTGCAGCTGTAATCATCCCTACTTTTAGACCTATTTACAGAAATTACAAAGAAAGGAACACAGGTATTACTATAAATTATACTGAAAGCAACAGAGGTATCAGGAATGGTTCCCATAGAATTTTGTTTCATGGTATAATATCAGACTGTTCCACACACAAAACGCACCTGGAGAGGGACTTTGACTTCCAGGAACTGTGAAGATTTATAGCGTTCATATATAGGCAACACAACATCTTCTCCATACTACCAGAGCATTCTACAGTTGTAGATGCAAGACCATCTGTAAAGCCATCGTGGCTTGGCAAGTTTCGGCATGATAAACCGGGTAATTGTGCTTGGATTAATCGGAGCAGCTGCCAGGAATTCAATTCCAACACTCTCAGTTGTTTATCATCTGAATTAATCAGTCACAAGGAAAATTATAAGATAAAACATCAAACAATTTAAAAACATCAAAGGTAAAATAATTTCCAATGCCATGGCATAAAAAAATGAAAAAATACCATTTCAATCTATCCACAAATTTTCAATCAGGTCCATATAAATGTTATCTTTTTATAGAAACAATTAAGTTTTCAATGGTCTAGATTAAGCTACCATGAGCCAAGCACCTTGGTGCATGATTGGGATTACAAATGTACAAATACATAAAAACAGGGAGTTATAAATTATTCCCATATCCAGTAAATACCATATGGCCAGGTCATTGGTCAAGGTGTAGTTAGCATGAAAAATATTCAGAAATGCCAATATTACTATGTTCTACAGCAATATTTAACAAAAAATCCACATGAAGCATATAATAAACTAGACCAAGCATATGAAACAAGTGAGAAGCCAACAATCTCCCCAGCCATGATAAATCAAAGCATAATAGAGAGGGAGAGAGTTTAATAACAAGTGATAAAGTGCATCCTAAACTACGAGCAGATGGCTGAAAGTCTAAAAATGGCCAAAATATTGAATGCATCTCATCCACATGTTCTACATCCAATTCCAAAGGATCCAAGATAGAATAATGCAGAAAATTCTATAGCAATTTTTTATATAAATAAGCACCGACTGTACTCTAGGATGTACTTAGCAATTAGCATATGTTTTTCAATGAATTTGCATAATAAGTTTCAACCAGGACTGGATAATACATGTCAGCTCAAACTTTGGGACAAGAAAGCATACTTTCTATTCTAACTTTTCTTTCATGCAGCTATTGATTTATTATAGATGTATTATGGATCCCTTCATAAAAAGTAAGTATATTGTCAACACTAAAGAATCACCCACTACTCTCCATGGTCGTTTCTTTAGTTGTATGGGAATAATCAGGAGATTGATATGCACATAATAAACTATAAATTACATGGAAATTCATCAGGTTATAAATGAACATCAGGTTTGTGACACAAATGCCTTTTAAAATGCCATTTTTTATGAAATTATATGTAAGCATAGGGTTAATATGCACAGAAAGTAAAGTATTTTCAGCGATGGCTGGAAAAGTTCACTGGCTCCAGCAACCAGACACCATCAAGGCCAGGTGCCAAGGCACCACACACAAAGCTACCACGGTAGGACCCATGAGCACTAGCATGCCCCATGGGCAGGCATGCAGATACCCCCTAAAGACCAACATGTAGATTTTTAGCTCTAACAAGGATAGACACTACTACGTCCCAGTTGTATAAAATTGTCTTCCTGTTACAGAGATGACCATCCTTACTATTTCATAGGCTCCAAACCATTCTTGCAGAGAAATACTTCATCCCTTCTAATTTCCATAGAAAATGGTTTTAGTGCTATTTACTAATTTGTCATTTGTAAAAAGGTCAGCATTTAAAATTCATAAACTTGATTCTGTACTTTTTTTTATCTATATTTGTTTGATCTCTTTAATTTTATAATATTTCCATCCCATACAATCAGGTACCGGAGCATGCATACACAAATGACACAGACAAAGATAGTGAGAACTGACCTGTCAATAAATCAAATGCTTCTGAAATCAGGACACCAACATTGTTCTTAGGAATCGGCACACCAAATAGAAGAGCTAACGTTGGAGCAATGTCAACCTGGACCATATATAAAATCATTAATAGTCAAGGGATTTTTGAAGCAAAAATTCCTGATAGTTAGGTTATATTTGAAGAGCAATTAAAATAGAAAATTGTTGCAGTATCAAATGGGAAAGGGGGAAACAACTTGGAAAGCAGGAATATGCTGCTGTTGTAAGAAGCCAACTAGTTCTTTCGATAGTTTGTCGACACAAAAGTATTTTGTGTCAAGAGACAAACTCACAAAGAATTAAAAGTATTTTGATGGGTGGGCATGGAGGAGAAAAGGACTCCCTTTAACAAAACTTATAGCTATCCAAAGCTCATATAGGAAAATAAATTTGAAAAATTTAAAGTCTTAAAGGCAATGGCATCTGTAGATTGTCATTAATATCATGCCAGATGCAGATGCAATTTACACCAATGAACTACAAAAAGTTTTTGGCAGAGTGCAAAGGGATAGAAGTTGTACACTTTAATTACCTGGTAAATAGAGTCACAAGAGGATGCTGCATAATCAGAGAGATCATTTTTGAGGCCAACAAAGAGAGCTAACGAGTCGGTTTCTTCATACGAAGAGCCCCCATGATTACCATTCTCAGTCATGCCATGATCGCTTACTACAACCTACATATGGCACACAGAACAAATGACAAATACGTATCATAGACACAAACATCTTGAAAACAATGGTAAACATCTGAAGGACATAGTATTATGGATCTAAGAAATGAAGGTGTTGACATCAGCAAGCAAAGATAGAGCAGGAGACACCTAGGGCATGGAAATACTAACCATCCATCAAAATTTAATTAGTGTGCAAATTGTATATCATTGTCTCTGGAAAAAAATCTAGTGGTGAATGTCGTGATATTATATGCTTCAAGTAGCTATCTTAGTACAAACTAAGGATGGAGGTGGTTACAGATGCTAGCATAAAAAGGCTGCTTTCAAAATAATTACACGATGCCATTGCCTTATAAAGGTACTCTACAATACAAAACATGGTATTATGTAGATGTCCTTGATCAAGGGCATGAACTTCATTAATAAACAGGCTGAATATTTTCTCCTACAAACAAGAAAAAGAACTTCAATTAATAGTAAATTTCTAAAAGCCAATTGCTAATCATTAGGAATCCTTGATGCATGTATAGGACTTAAATTTGATTCCTGTACTGTACCAATTAAGGTTGGGCACAGTACACACCAAATGACCATTCAAAGGTAAGGTTGCTCAGTGCTCAAGCATGTGTTCCCTTGTCACTGTATTTGCAGAAAGTTGATCAAAATTTGCCACAGATTTAGATACTTGAAAGTTTTATTAATAATAGTTATTGGGATATTGCAGGCGTATCCAAAGTACTAATGCTAGTAATTACTCTCTTTTGATGAGTCAAGAGTTTCAGTAAGGTTAGATCACATACTGATGGCCTCATTTTCCAATGCAATATCATACACAATCCAATAAAAAAATGACCCCTGTGATCTATGAAACTCAGCTCATGTTCCCTTGGTAGAAGGGATCCAATATTCTAAATGGTTGTCTATAAACAGTTGACTGCTAAAAAGTAGAAATGAGGTAGCACAAACCAGAAGTGTCTTTCCTTGATCATTATCTCGAGTCTGGATAGTGCTCAAATGAATCATCTTCACCACTTCATCCATCTCCTTAAGTTTTGGAGCCATCAAAATACTAAAGTTGAAAAGGATAAGTAAAGATCCAGAAATAAGAGGAAAAATATATCTACAGAATTACCGGTGCATCTGAAAAAGGAAATACCTGTTACGTCCACCAATATGCCCAACATGATCCAAACCCAGATAATGAAGAATCTAAAAAGAACAACAAACATAGAAATCATAACATAATAAAACAACTTTGTATGCAATACTGAATGCATCTCTAAAATCCTCAACTTCAAAAACCAAAGCAGATGTAATCCAAACCCAAAAAAGTCCATAAATTCTAGAGTATTCATGATAAATCAGCTAATATGAACATTCCAAAGAACAATGTAATAGAATTTCTGGAAACAAAGGAAAAGGGGAAGCAATTACAACCAGCCACACCCAAACTTGAATCAAGGAGAATTAAATTATTGACAAGAAATAAAACAACTCACCAAAAGATTCCAGTCATCTCTGTTAAGCTCGTTCTCCAAATGTCGAGAAACATTTTGATCTACCTGTACTGTGTCTTTAACCTGTATAGAGAAGGGAACTTGAATAGAAGAAGAAAGTTGGACTAGAAACCCTTCACAGCTGAATAGCCCCCACGCACCGGCTCTGAGTGTTTGTGTGTGTGACAGTCGGGGGATACAGAAGGGACGAAAAAGGCAAAGAAATATCAAACTATACTGGTCAGGGAAAACACAAAGTTGACCTACATAAAAACTGCTAACTCCATCATGTCTTGTGAATAATCCCGGAAACAACTTGAGCCAGGTTTCATCACCAAGCATCACCATTTTCCAACCAATCCTAAAAAATTGACCTGCAAACCAAAATTTAGAACAAGCGTCCACGAGAAGCAGTAGTGAATTAAAGAATGATTCTCTCTCGCAACTAACCAAGAAGATTATCATCTAACATAGCTTGTGTATGAAAATTGAAAGCCACATCCAAGAAGCCCCCTATCGCACCGGAAACCATGGCCTGCAAGTATCAATGGTGACATGATAACACAATAATAATAATAATAATAATAATAATAATAATAAAGCAATAAGCATCAAACACAAAATTAATAGCCATAATAGATAAACCTTCAAACGAGGCATGGTAACAGTAGGAGGTGCAGCCTTCGCATGGTATCCAGTTGCCATTCCATTAGAAAGCAATGCCTTAGTATACGGCATGGCTTCCCTGAAATCCTCCCGTGGAGGCTGCCCATCCTTTCCGAGAACAAATTCCGCTGGAAGACCATCAATAACCTAAACTCTCATCACATCACATCACATCACAAGCTTTATCACATCACGTCACAAGCTTCATCACATCACATCACATGCTTTATCATCATTTACTTACCATCAAAATCAGACGTTCAAAAGAAGGATGGATTCCGGAGAGCTCCTAAAAAGATATATATAATCAGAATTATTTGAAATTTGAAACTAGATTTTTATTTATTTATTAAAAAAACCTGATAGAGAGATTTGAGGAGATGAGGAGGCATAGACGCCCGCGTGTGATTTGCAACGGAATCGCTGCCGCCGCCATCGTCGTAATAAAAGCTCTCAGGACCACTGGCATTGTTACTTAAAATTATCAGTATAGGTTGATTGAGGAAGAAATCGGAAAAGGAAGGAGAGAAGGAAGGGAGAGAGGGAGAGAGGGAGAGAGAGCGACCTGACGCCGGAGAGAGCTGGTTTGACGGGGAAGAAGCCGAAGATGAAGAGTGAGAGACCGATAATTTGAAGGATAACTGCGGATATTATTACTGTAATTATGATTGATAATTTCATTTTTATTAGAATAATTTGGTTGGTTAGTTGGATTCAGCAACAAAGGGAAGCAACAAGTTCAACTGATTTTGTTATATGGCTGCTCTGCCTCTTCGAACATCCTAACAAATTCTCAGGGGTGTTCGTGCGTTTAAAGCCTGTGCTTTAAAAATATTTTTGAAAAATTTATAAAAAAAAATATTTTTTTTATTTGTTACAAATATTTTTATATAATTTTAGATAATTTATTGATATTAAAAATAAATTTTAAAAAATAAAAAATATTATTTTAATTTAATTTAAAATAAAAAATTTTAAAAAAATAATTACCACTAACACTAATTAATATTAATCTCGACTAATCATACGGATTAATTATGATCCATTAAGTTAAATTAAATTGAATATGAGTTATGAGTACATCCAATTATAATAAACAGAGATGGGTTTAATAGTTCTGGTATGCCTTGACTTGGTTCCTTTAAAAAGATGTATAACAAATATTCATTATGCATTTTCTAGTGAAAGAGTGGCTTTTAAAATAAAAATCTGGAAAAACCATATTTGTAAAAATTATTTCATTGTTAGAGATCTATTTGTATATATAAGGTTTTCTGATTGTATTAATTGTTTAGTCCTTTAGTTTTTTTTTTTTTCAAGGTTTCGTGTGCTTTCTAGTTTTTATTTATTTTTAAATTTAAATATTTTAAGCTTTTTAAAATTATTTCATGGTTGTTGTAAATATTTTTTTAGGTTTTATTTTTATCTTTTTTTATGTTGAGTTTTTACTTAATTTTATTTAATATTTAATTGATCATAAATTAATTTTTTTTTATTTTTTATCATATAATAAAATAAAATAAATTAATTTAATTTAATAAAATTCATAACTCGGGTCACAAGTTTGACATATTAACTAGGATGAACCTGTCTTTTTTCTTTGATTTTTTTTTTGTCAAACTCGAGAAAATTCCCGCACAAGTTGATTTAAAACTCATGTTATTTAAAAAATCAAATTAGAATTTTTTGAATTTAAATTATTATATCAAATTTAATGATATTAATTTGTTACATTCCAACATTCAGATACAACCTGTAAGGAAATGTGGGCGAGAAACAAGTTGAAACTACCATGAAAATTATGGAGAATAATTGATACAAACCAAACTTTTAAAGTTAAATTGAGACGCCCAGTAAATCATCACAGAGCAAATTAAATTTCTCAGTTTTTTTCCAAAGATATCATTTATATCGATATGAAAAACGAAAAAAGCTTCTTCATGAATTGAATGAAACCGTTATAGAAGAGCATTATAAACGGTTTAGATGTCAATAAAAGACGTCCCAAAGCATTAAAAAATTCGATGCAAGAAAAGCCAAACCCTTCAAGAAGCAAATTTTCCAAATCTATAATGCAAAAGAAAGGGATTACTAACGTGGTTGCCTTTTCATTTCTAGCATTCCACCACTGATTGAGAGGCATAGAGCAAGCCAGCCTTGCCTATCAGGCTAATCCAGGACCTGTTCGAACCATCCCTTGAACCGAGTACAAAAATACATCATAAAATTGACGTCAAAACTTTTTTAAAAAAAGAAAAAATCAAACAAAATCGACATGACAATTTGAGCCAATTCTCAGGTCAAGCTTCATAACTATGCATAGAACAAACAGCAACAAGAAACCTAAAAAAATGAGTGGATCAGCCAAATAAACTAACGAATCTAATATATATATATATATATATAAACAAAAACATGAAATCAATTAGCTTGGATGCTAGATCTGGGATTATTGAAGAAACACTAGCCAAAACTGGTGGGAAAAACTGCTGCCAAATATTTTGGAAATTCAATATACACGAGAAAACCATACTACAACATGTTTCATTATCCATGTTAAGATAGAGAAAGCTAATCACACTCCAAAAAATAACTAGTTACACTAAATTGCTCGTTAATATCAGCAATAATTTCAGAGGATTATCTGATATGATACGTTATAACTGTAATACAAGTCTTGAACACAATGGCTTTCTTTGGCAAACTAATCATAATTAAGCTGCAACTTGTTTCAACCAAAAACAATTCAACCATGCACTCTCCCAGCAAAAAATCGTAACAGGAATAAATAATAATAATAATAATAATAATAATATGAACACCGCGGCAAGCACAACCAATCATATCATACACTGCATGCTCTGAGTTCTCAACATTCTTTAAATTCAAGACTTCACATCTTTCAGCACTCCACCCTTCTCAAGCTCACCAACAAGGTCCCTCAATGAGGGAACTTTCATAGCTAAAGTTCTATAAAGTCTAGAATACCTAGCTCGGGTACCATCTGCAGTCCTTGCAAGGGCAAGCAAGCTTAAAGCTTCAGGTAGTTGAGAGAATACATGTTTCATTTCATCCATGCTCATATTTTCCAAAACTGATGGTCTTGGAACGACCCTCATGATTTCACCACCTTTAGGTTCCTGAACACGCCCATCAGCCTTAATCACCAGTTCTGAGTTTGAGTTTGCTCCACACTTGATGATAAACGGGGTAGTAGAGCCTGTATTGAATTGCAAAACGTTCCACTGTGCCACATCAGTTTCTGTACCAGACCCCAAATCAGCAGTAGATTTTCGAGCATGTGCCAACTCATGAAGGGGGTCATCTTGTTCAGGAATTGACTGCAGTAGTTCACAGGAGATTGAAACAATTAGGTGAGGGAAGGTTACAAAATTATAATAGAAAGCAAAATCGTTCACAATCCACATGCGCATGAAGATCCAAGAAATACCAGCATCTCAATTGTTATTTAAAGTAAAAGGTATGGCATCTCATTTTATACTTAAAGGGTCATTCAATTCGGCAGCTAGCAGGAAATGTTAAAAGTTCCAAGGGGTCACGAGCTTGAGTCACTTCCCTCTCCCTCAGATCAGAGAACTTCATCCAGTATTATTCCAGGGTTAACCAAGAAATTTTTCAGGACTTCTAACTCGAAGGTATCAAGTTCTATTCTTGGAGCTAGGCTATACATATATAATAGCTTATCCTCACTGTTGTGTAAATTGCCTTTTTTTGTTCCTTTTCTTCTCTAATTAATGTGATCATCTTTTAAATAAAAACGAGCATGTGCACGGATATAACAATGCAAGAGAAAGCAATAGAGTATCGGTCTTTTTTTTTCTTATTTAACATTAATATTTTCAATTGTTTAATTACATTAATGATCCTCTAATTGTTTTTCAATTCCATATAACGAGATACAATAAAACATTAAAACTACCATGATGGAACAATTTTTTATGATACCAATATAGAAATAGTGTTTCAATGAAAGGAAAAAGGAGAAACTATTCACTTTGGCGTTCTCAGGCTTCTGTTGGCAATCCTCCATTTTTATGTACAACAAACTTGATTTCTAGATTTTCTTGCACCCTCTATCATTTACTTGTGTAATGTGCCTACCTATACCACCACAACTAATAGTATGACATAGGAGCTTCTAAGTTTCCTAGCTGATTATGATTTCCTTCTTTCTTTTCTTTTCTTTTCCTTTTCTTTTTGTTAATTTATTAGGAATCTTTATGTTATTTGGATTTTCTATCGATCATGTAGGTGGCATGTTACTTTATTTCTTTCCTACAAGGGTCAAGCCTTTGAACTAGTATAAATAGGCTAGTAGAGCTATTTTACAACACAAGCTTTGTTTTATTAATAATTTATTTAAGTTAGATGATTCCTACAAACTCTATATCTTAATCTCTAGCTCCAACTTCAATTTCTTCTCAATTTTTTAGCCATATTTGCATTGTTCTGTTTACTGTTCTCCCTTCAATTTCTGTTCAGCTTTTAGCCATGCTTTTACTGTTTTTACTCTTTACTACCACCACCAGACACACGCACACACACACACACATGTACATACCTCAACCATGCGACGAGCTTCTGCAATTTGCCTTTGGGCACATGGGTGATCAATATTGAGGAGGGAAGGCATCCTTTCCCCAAGTTCATCCAGAGAAACAAGCAGCGTTTTCTTCTTAGATTTACTCAAGGTGTTCACTGAGGATTGTCTCAATATATCCTGTTTAAAAATCGGTTGTTACTGATTCCGCTTTAACTCAGTGATCATGTAAATAATCAGAATGGCTTCATTATGCAAATAAACAATAATTTCATAAGAGAGGAATAAAACCTTGACTTGCTTCAATATGCCATCAAGAGAAATCAGAGATGCTAATCGTGCATCTTCAGCAGCAGTGGAAGGATTTTGAACAGGCAAACCACCATCTTCCAATGTTAATAAGGCTGCATCACTTCTCATTTGTTGCAAAATCTAAGGATAACAAATAATAACATCAAGACATGCAAAGAATGTATTTTTTAAACCCAAGAAAAATGGGTGGAAGGATAAGATAATGTAGCATAATTGTCACGCCATTACCAAAAAAGAAAAGGAAAAGGAAACACAATTGTCATAGCACAAGTGCACTAAATACAATCTATTACTCAGGGCAAGAAATGAATGGATAAAGAAAGAATTTAATACCGCTCAACTAAAAACATAAATGAAACAAATAAACAAATAGAAAATAGAAAAGAAAAATCTTTCCAAGTCCAAAGAACCATACACCATAGAAGGCCCAGTAACCTTTATAGCATCAGCTCAATTAACATTTTAATATCAAGAGGTGAAAAGATTGACAACAGCACAAATTTCTGAATTCAATAATTGCAGATGAAGATGACCATCCATTGAATATTTTTAAGAAATAAGAACATCCACAATTCACTATTGACTTGCAATCATGAAGATGACCAAGGGCGTTCAATTCAAAATCCCCAACAGTATTATCCTATTCCAGAAAACAAAACTGATCAATCGTTATCTTAGTTACATAAGCTTAAAAATTATCTAGCCATGCTATAAAAATTTTGGGAAAATACTCTGCAAATGATAAAAATATATGGAATATAACAGACCTTTAGGTACTAATTCCCATCTCTAGTTTACTCAGCTTTAAGACTGTCGTAGGTGCTCATATCTTGTTAGTAAACATCAACATCTAGCCATCATTTTCAGAACCAGAAATTTGAAGTGGCATCTAGCTCCTCTACTTGAGTTCCTATCATGACTAAAAAAATTGCTATACACCCACCATTCATACCAAGTGTTTTGCGATGTTGAAACTCTTTGTTTTTTCTTCTTCTGGACATGATTTTAAATCCAAACACCATCTCCACGTGATATCAATGATTGCTTAAAGACATTGACTTTTTTTACCTAAAGACATGACTTTTTTTACCTGCATGACGCTTTTACCCTTCAAGTGATAATGGTTAAAAAAAGGAGGGTTGGAAATTCCAATTGATGAATCAACTTCTCCTAATTTTGACATTTAATACAAATTTATGCACAGCATACGCAATTTCTAGTCACATCAAAATTATTCATCAGCATTTAAAAGACTCCACTAAGCATGAAAAGAATCCACTTAAGATGTACACGTTTACAACCTTTGACTTTGAAATGCAATCTAATAATTCAGTGAAGAAAGGTAACTGTAAGATATTTAAGGATAGAGACAAAACATGCTGGTCAGCTGAAAATAACTACCTTTCTTCTTTTGTGATCAACAGACTCTAGAGCTGAACGCAGTTTCGCTACTTGTGCTGCATCTTCTGCCTCTTCTGATGCTAAGGTCCCAGCAATATCCTGATAAATAAAAATGGAGAGATTAAGGCAATGTTCAAATGGTGCTCATGGTTGTAAACACATCCTCATGAGAAACTAGAACAGATTCAAAATAGAGAGAGAGAGAGAGAACACAATTTGTTTACTGAAGTAAGATCATATGCACCACAGCAAATATATCTCGGAAAATATCTCGGCACACTATGGTTATATGCTGGAAAATAAAGTAAAAAAGCACTGTATATAGAATAATATGGACTATTCACACCTTCAATTAAGTTCAATGCCTAAAGTAAACAAATGACTTTTTTTCCCTCAAAGTTTTGCTATTTGAATTTCCAGTTTATTTTGAAAAAACTCTTAAGAGTTGATGCCTGATAAGAGTAAAAAATCAAAAAGCTCCAACATAATGAAGGATGTGCAGCTGTCTGAAACCAAACATTAATCTCATGGCTTCATGATTTAGATGATTCATCGAGGGTGCTTGTAGGAAAGAACCAGACAAAGACAGAAACTCTCTCGAGCAGAAGAGACAAAGATTTTCAAATTCTCTCGAGGATGAAGTGACAGAGCTTATGAATGTGAGCATTAAGAGTCCTGAAAATGAACATGACAGCATAGTGCATCTGTAAATAAAATCTTGAAACATACACCTTCTGTCTGCTCATTGCCAAACAGTTGCTTCAAATGAACTAAGGAAATATAAATTTTTGGTTTTCCAATTAGCTAGGTTTATTCTAATCCCCAATGTTCTTTCACTAATCACTGTGAAATTAGCTCTGTTTGAAGACCATGGAGCGAAAAATTACTTAGAGGCTACAGGCATTTCATCAAAAAAAGAAAAGGATCCTTACTGGAGAATTTGTACTCAAGGAGTGCAGTTACTCAGATATGCGCAACACTCTTCTTTAGATGGATTGGTCAGCATGAATTAATTCATAGGAAGAGGAAACATGAGTCCTAGGAGATTATGCATTTATGTCATGAGAATTTGGATACTGCTGTTCTTGACAGGGCAGAGTATTGGGTTCAAGAACAGATTAGTACAAAAAAGGATGTGCAACAAAAGAAGAGCTACATAAGTTTTTTGTATCCAAAATTATCTCTCTCATCCTAGGGGGCATTTGTTTCTGGAAAATAATCTGCATTCAAGGAAAACATTTTCCTGGAAAATTAGTGATTTTCCATTATTTGGGTGTTTTAAATGAAAATTATTTGTTTGTTGTGCATGGAAAAAAGAAAATCATTTATGCAAAGAGCCAAACACTTTTTGCCAAATAGTGTTTTTTGTTTTAACTTGTTTATTGATGTTGGTTCCAATCGAGTGTTCGCATGTGATGGTTGTATTTATTTACTTGTTTATTGATGTGGGTCCCTTGTAAAATGTTTTCCTTTTCTGAGAACCCTAAGTCATTTTTCAAAGTTTTTTAAGGGTGTTTTAAGTTTGACTGTAAATTATTTCATTTTATGTTGACCAACTTTTCCAAAGCTCACCAAACATATGAATATATTTATGAGGGTTATTTTCTAGAACAAACGCCCCCTAATTGTCAAATTTTTGTCTCCATAAACAAAATATTAAACTATCTTGTTAGAAAAAGGTTATGGATGCCAATTAACTTCACCCCCAGAATTTTACAAGAAAGTAATAAAGCATTCCTGTCTTCCCATGACAGCAGACAAGCTGAAACTCCATCAACATGAGCATCTTGCACAGACCAAAACCACATTAACTGCACTTTGCCTACATAATGGGACATGACTCTCTCTGGGACCAACATATTCATCTCCAATTTCTCTTAAATAAAATCAGAAATGTTGAATTCTTTTTTTGCACAAGGTTTTCTGGATCTCATATTTTACTTGCCAAATTCCACAGTCATCTTTTTATGACAAGTTCCCAAGCATCTCTATCTTCAGGGACAGCATAAATGGTACAGTCCACCCACCACTAATGCCCTGATCAAAATCATGCTCTCTTTTCAAACGATGGAGCATGGCTCCTCTCCAACACCAACAAATTCCTCACAAGAAAAAAACCCCGAGCTAAATTTAACTAATGATACATTCTCATGTTTTGATCAAAACCATCAGTGACCTTGCCAAGAAAAGCTTTTCTAGAAGAAATAATGCAATAAGATCAAAGTAGCATGTTTGTTAGGAAAACAGATAGTCACAGGAATCCCATGAAGAACTCAGGTTCTCAAATATAACAGCAACTCTACACAAAAGACAAGCAACTGCACTGTGTATATACTCTAGTGTGAGTAACTAAACCATGCAGAGAAGATGACTGCCAGGTCCGTGCCCGGGCATCTATAGTACACATTTAATGTAACAAGGAGCAAAATAAGAGTAAATCTCAGCTAATGAAGAGGCGTACCTTTAAGTGTTGCAATTGAGAAGTAAAAACCCGTTTTGCATACTCGGATAGAAGCTGGCCAAGAGCATCTGTACTGGGAGGCAATGCAGCACCCAATCCAGCCATCCAGCCATCCATAATTGCAGTCGAAAGGAGTTCTAATTGACCAGTGATCCCACCCGATGCATCATCTCCAGTAACAGAAAGAAACTCAAAATTCTCCGCAAGCCAGGACCTAATTTGCCTCTGCAGCTCGCCAGCTGGAGTATGAACAAAGAGAGCAGCAAGAGCTTTGTTTCCTATTGCAAAACTTTTTGCTTCCTCTTGAATTTCCCTCAGTTTTCCACCAGTTACCTGCTGCCTCCATGCATCCTACAGGTATGACAAACAAAATTATTGGAGTCAATTAGCAACATGAAAAAAGTATATCTAGCAGAACACTATGACCCATACAACGAGATTTGGGAGTACATAATAATCTTAATAAGCACATCAGCAAGAGATTATAACACAGCATTTCACAAGACTAGTGACAACATTTCAAGATTCTCAATATTTTTCATTCAAAGAAGAGAACTCTTGTCCTTTTCCTGTTGGGCTAGCTTTGGATTATTTGTGTTCTTGTGCACACTACATGAAATTACTTTTATTGCACGTTTGGCTGGGAAAATAGCAGAAAATAGATGGCACAGGGCAGAATGTTAATCTAGAAAGTTGGCAGGAGAAAAGGGAAAGAAAAACAAAAGAAAGAGAAAAGGACAGCAAATGGCAGCAACCTGATCAATTCCTCTCATTCTCAAAACAACTGATGACAGCTTAGACTTCTTCTCCAGCTTTATGTTCACTTTAAAGCCTTGGATCTGCTCCTCCACAAAGTGCACAGGGGATCTTCCAGGACTATTGGCTCGGCTGGAGCTTCTACTTCGTCCAGTATTAGCCCTCTCCAAAAAGCACTCAACAGGAGGAACCTACAAAATGAAGTAAAAAAAGAGAATAGACACAGTAATTCAATAAAGAAACAGATGATTGCATACATGTTCAGCAAGAGAAATGAATGAAACGAGCATCAAATACACTGTTACCTTGATGGACTGCAGCTCCGGAGACCTGGCAAGCAAAGATCTTATGTACAAAATTCTGACACGGGAAACAAGCATGGTATCCATTACCCTCTTTGGTTCCATTTTGCGGATAAAAGAGAAAACAGCATCTCTGATTTCAGCAAGTATTTCATGCTCTCTAGAAGCACCTGCTTTAATGACTGCTGCCAGAACCTGCAAAATATTGGAAGTCACCATGCAAGGTCTTATTAATACAAGCATAAAATTCCCAGTGGATGGAATATAAGAAGCTATGCAATGAAAACTTTTCAGCCATAGCAGCAGAAATATTCAATCATAAGTATTTTTATTTATAAAATATAATTTATTTATCTTGGGAATAACTCAATTTTACTAAATGATGTATCAGCTTATAATATATATAAAGTGAATGTGCTAATAATAACCATGTAACCTTGATTTTAAAAGATTTTCCTATATAATTAAATCCCACTAAACGATTATTACCAAAATGGTTAGTAATCCAAGCATTACTAAAATTAAAAAGTGAAAAGTACTATGCCAAAATAAATTCAGTGAAACAATCGAAGAGCACCATGTCTAAACCTAAGACAAATGCTGGGGAAGTTAAAAGACATTTTAAGGAAAACTATTCTCTATATCAAATCACAGCAAATGAAGATTACCAGAGTACTCAGTTCTGAGGCATAAACACACCTATAAATCATAACAAAGATGGCTAGAGTTAAACACTTCCGGTCACTTAAGTTTTCTAACAAATATTTTGGAACTAAACCACTGTTCAAAGATGAAACTTAAATACAGGCAGTCAATGATGAAGGAACCACTTGGTAGATCTAGTTTCCCTAAGGTCAACATTAGAAGGACCATTCTATCCCCATTTCAAATTGGAGAACTGAAGATCAGGCTGATATAAATGTTCACTTGAACAAGATACACATTGAAATTAGACTGTAAATTTTCAATCCAGATGGAACAGGCAGTCACAAAGCATACCAACATCAAAAGCTTGTTTGCACCATCTGAAATGGCAGCAAGGCTGTCATATTGTTCAGGATCAAAGTCATTTAGTGCAGCTGTAAGATATTCTCCTGCCGGAGTGGATTTAACTTTCTCAGATCCTGATTTAACCAAGGCAACGGTTCCATCAGTCTTATCTGCACCCAATGGTGATGGAGCAACATCCATTGAACGTCCTTTATTGTTCTCATTTCTGTGTAAAGAATTACAAAGAAGTTCACTATAGAGCTATGCACATATGAAGAAAGTAAAAAGACAAAGCAATCACTACTAAAATCAAATATGAGCAAACACCTTCCCAGCTCCTGAGACTTAACATTCACAGTTCCTTTGGACAATGGACTAGACACCTGAAAAGGAATATACCAAAGTTAGAAATCTGGATGCATTTGGTTGACAGGCAATAGAAGAATTGTCACCCAAAGTAACATGCATACATTATCACCCTACAAAAGGTGCCTGCCTGGCAATGCGAGGAAATATTAAATAGATTGCAAGTTTTCTGTTTTTTTTTTTTAAAGAATAGTGGGCATATAGAAACTGCCACAACACCAGAACAGAATAGATGCTTTGACAACTTGATTCTTAATAGAGTGACATGTCTATCTGAATACAAAGAATTGTAAAAAGAAACAGGCTGTTGAAACCAATTATGTGAACACTAAAAATGACAAAAAAAAAATCTTCATCAATTCTACGCAGAAATATTATTCTTTTTTAACTAATTAGAATCAATAAGATGTATTGGTGTCATTGTCATATACCAGAACTCAATTACAATGTTCTTTGAACCTGCCCTCTATATATGCATGCAGGATTTGATAGGTTGAAAGGAAGAGCACCTATTTCACCATCTTGGAAATAAAGAAGCAAAACTGCAGAACCTTCACCTCAAAAACTGACATTTTCATGAATTAAAGTATCTGAAGTGAAAGAACCCGGCCTGGAAACTTCAAATCTTTGACATAAACACCATAATTATAATAATACTATATGGTTTAGGATGTTTTACTCTAGCAACCAATATACTTTGTTGTCCTTATTATTGATCAAATATCACAATTTCATCATTTATTATTTATTATTTTAAACTCAATTAATATAAGCTTCTTCTTTTTTTAACGAGTCATTTGTAGTTGGGCTCGATATTTGAGTTGTTCAATGGGTTCAATCTTACATTAAAAAGGGGATGTTTGGGTGTTGAAATAGTGCTTGTGGATTTTTTTTATTGTGTTTGGTGTTTTTAAGCATGAAGGTTGTAGATAATGAAAGCCTGGTTGGCGAAGAATTGAGTAGAAAAGGCACAGACCTGCAAAAATGGGTCTGGGTGACAAGGCTGTCTTAAGGGCAGATGACGTGAAGTGTGTATCTTGCACACTTCTCTCTCTATTCTATTCATTTGATTTTTTATGTGATTCTTTTTTCTTTTCTAAAATACACAAAACATAATCATAGAGAATTTTTTAAAAAAAAAATCAAACACACTCATAAATTATACCAAAACTTTCTAAAAGTACACATACACTATTAAATATTAACAACCTAAAATCACACTAATAATATTTAAATTTATTAAATTAGAAAGCTTAAACATATTCTCAGAGTGCTAATTGAAAAAAATTGCCTTTCAAAATTTATCAGCAGCATCACGCAGGTAGATGGTCTAATAGATGGTCTAATAAAATCTAAAACTTGTATCCTTTCACAACAAGGAAAATAATGGAAGCAACAAGTACAAAGTATAACAAGAGAATGTAACAATCAGGCAGATTGCAAATTTTGGGAAAATAAACTATATTTAAAATTATATAAAAAAGAAGTGATTACATCAACATCAGATAAAATAAAAAAACTACCTGGGGTGATCCAGCTAAAGAGGCTTTTTCTGTTAATCTATCGAACAGTTTCTCATTTTCTTCATGCAACCTCTGCATAATCAAACAAATAATGAACTCCAGTAAGACAAACTACACCTGAGGAAGCAAGTCCAAAATTGGTGCAAGGAAAAATGGATTCATGAAATAGGAAAACTATGCCTCTCCTTTCACTAAAAGACACCTATATCTAATATGCATTTCCGGGCCTTGTATTTTTCTTCCCTAGGTATTTTCTCTCCCTTCCTTTTTTTCCATACCATTTGTATGGTAAACAAATGAAAACATATAATTACATGAACCAGAGCTCACTCTTCCATACAGCTCAATGTTATTTATAATTAGAGGAGAAGTAGAGCAGTTAGAAATCCATACTTATTCAAATAGTTCTCAATTTCAAGTACATTTATGGAAATTATTGCAGACCTCAATCAAAGCATCACGCTTTCTTAGCTCTTCTTCAAGTTTCTTGGTTACTGCTGAAGAATCCATGCCATCCCCGGTTGCCTTAGAGATTGATGAAATCACAGGCCCTGATTCTGAGCCAAATGTTGACTGAGCTTCCCTCAAACGGAGAGCTTCATTGAGCTGTGACTCCATGCTTTTAATTTGGGCCTAAATCCAAAAGTGAATTTTCCCATTATGATACAACCATTTACAGAAAATATATGTGAGCAGCAGAACAGAAGAACAGCAACAAAAATTGATTTTTTCTTTCATAAAAGAAGTAATCCTATCAGAAAAGGAGCTACAGCACAAGTACAGAACGAAAGGCCATGAGCCATCCTTTAAATGGGAACATGAGCTGAAACAAAAAGGAACTCTATCATACTAGGGATTTTAATAACAGCTAAAGAAACACCTTCGATGACCCCATTTGCTGATGACCATAAAGAAGTGAGAAAAACTATTTTGCCCCACAAAAGTTACCTTGAGAGATGACAATCACTGAAGCTTCTTTCTTTACTTCTGGGTAAACCCAACCCGAATGGGAAGAAGAGGGAGGGAAAGAGCTATGGATAGATTTGTTCTACAAATGGTCTATCTATTTAGGTAGGAAGGCTAATGCCAAATGGAGCACAAATACAATTGACATTGCCTCTTCTAGTGAAGATTGGGTTCAGAACGTTACCACATACTAGAACTCTAATGGATTCATGATCAACATAGAATGAAATCTTGAGACTTTCTTAAGACCAATGGCCTAGCTTCAACAACAACTGGGTCTTTCATGAGTGAACTAAACCCCGGCCTTTTCTAGCCAGGTAAGTTAGTTTAAGTTTTTTAACAAAACCAGGTGATTTCAATGGATTTCCAGAATATCTATATATAGTTTTCATCCGTCTCATCTGTTTAAAAGGGGCATAGCCAGACACCAAAACATAAGAGTAGTGGGGATGTGTAAGGTAGAATTGAGCTAATGTGTGGAACAACATTCCCAGTATGACTTGCCTAGAGCCACTGGTTGGCAGAACTTCCAACTTCCAAAAGAGGAAGATCCATCGAATTGATTCATGAGAGGGGGGCCTTTCCAGTAGTAGTTGGAGTTGGATACCTCCTATATTCTCTTTGTTCTTCTAATGTGATGATTCTATAGCTTCTAGTGCAAAGATACTTCCAGATGCCCACTTAGAGGGAGAGAGGAATTGCTATCAATCAGAGACAGAGAAAGGAAGTAGGTGGCACCCAATAGACCATAAAGAGGTGAGAAAAACTATTTTGTCCCTCAAAAGTTGCCTTGAGAGATGACAGTCACTGAAGATTCCAAAATTTTGCTTGATCTTGCTATCCTTCCTCTTCCCATAACCATCTGAAAAAATTAAGAGGGGGACCTCCACTGATCCCAGAACACCCAATGAATCCCATAAAACAATAGATCTATTCCACAGTGCCCATGCCACATAATGAAGTGAGAAAAGGTGTCCAACTCCCACTATCAAAACACATAACACAATCAACACGAGAAAGGGCTTCATGAACCCCCCCCCTAACCTGCAACGGGTTATTGGTATTCATCTCAAGGAGAACCACTATGCAGATAAGGCACCTTAGATTTTAGCTTTCTGATTACAATTATCTAGGGAGAAATAAGATAGACATGGAGTCCTGATAGGTGGCGAAAATAAAAGAGTGACAAATTTACCAAACCTCTCCAAACTCCAATATCTTTTTTCTTGTCTGAGAGAAAAACTAAAAGAATTGAGAGAGAAGAAATCTTATTTTCCCCTGTCATTAGGGTTCATAAAAAGCACAAATCTGATTAACGACTTCACCCTCCAAAGACAAACTTAGAAATACACTTCCTTTGCCTACAAAAAGACCCAAAAAAGAACACAAAAGGAAAAAGTATGTATGTTTATTTTGATTGCTAGTCGTGACCTTTTCTCTTCTGTGATAAGCTAAAGTATCACATTTATTTGTTAATAAAAGTGCATGGGCTCTATGATCAATGCAAATACAAACTTAATACATAATTGCATGCTGAAAAGATGTTCAGATTACTCAAAGATGAGAAACTACCAATGACTCCTAGACAGAGCCAGGTAAGAAATAGTTAAGAAATTGTCACGAGCTATCACTGCATATAGGAACATAAACTACATTTCGAACCAGTATATATACAAGGCACGAAGCCCAAGAAGCAGGAAAGAGAAGCAGAATATAAAACAAACCTGGAGTGTCTGAATTGTGGAATCTTTTTGTTGCATTATCATTTTTTGATCCTGTTCCGTGTGTAGCAGTTGAGCAACTTGATTTCTAAGCTGAGCATTTTGTTCCTTTTCCACCTTATGCTTGTCAGCAATCATAATATTCTCTGACTGCATCAATGAGAGTAATGAAACAGCTTAATTTCAGGTTTAGAGGCAACAAAACAAAAGTTTTGACCAGATATGGACAGTTAAAAAGTACAAAATTCAATGTTAAATACAGAAGCACATGTGTCCCTTATGCATACAATCAGATGGCTCAGCAAAGTATAGAAGCATACATTTAATTTTTTCTCAAAATTGAAAATTTTGCATTCCCATACTAAGTACAAGTTTTCAGGGGGGGGGGGGAGAATTGG
>Ga0307507_10004589_pt1 | contig 24145 bp, 6 predicted proteins | sample 7_EM_MG_FD_207223 | JGI IMG/M metagenome (GOLD analysis project Ga0307507, IMG submission 207223) | Populus trichocarpa ectomycorrhiza microbial communities from riparian zone in the Pacific Northwest, United States - 7_EM | ecosystem: Host-associated > Plants > Roots > Unclassified | place...
TATATAAGATTGTATAAGATTATATTAGATAATATATAATAGTTAAATATATAGCATATAACTTTACCTTAATTGCATGTCAAGAAATATATAGTTACCTTTTAAAGTTGCTAAGTAGGTTAACTGCATGTTAAGGAACATACAGTTAGCTTTTAAAGTTGTTAAGTAGATTAACTACATATTATTTAACTTTTAAAGTTATTAAGTTAGTTAATTATATATTAAGTTAGTTAAATTGCGTGTTAAGTTAGTTAATTGCATATTAAGTTAGTTAATTGCATGTTAAGTTAGTTAAATTGTGTATTAAGTTAGTTAATTGCATATTAAGTTAGTTAAATTGCGTGTTAAGTTAGTTAATTATATATTAAGTTAGTTAAATTACGTATTAAGTTAGTTAATTGTATATTAAGTTAATTAAATTGCGTGTTAAGTTGGTTAATTGCGTATTAAGTTAGTTAATTGCGTGTTAAGTTAGTTAAATTGTATATTAATTACGCAAAACGCGAAAATTAAAGTCTACTTAAATTTTATCCTGCGAATATTTTCCTAATGTTTCCTATATTCCTTTCTCTTGTTTATATAACATCTTGTACTCTATAAGAGCTATATACCCTTAGATTTAGATAGAATTTATATTATTCCTTTAAATCTTCCCTAAAGCCTCTTTGCGCCCTTATATTATATTATATTAAAACAACTACTATTAAAATAGTAAACAAACCTAAATCCCCTTTAATAACTATAATATAACAGTCCTTTACGGACGCCTTAGCTTAGTAGTGGGCTACACTAGAAGCCTAGTATTAATAATTAATAGAAGTACTCCGCGAAGAACTCCATAATATTAAGGCACTTATATTACAAACCCTAATAATAACACCTATAAATAAGATTGAAATAATAGAACCTAAACCTAACTTATTAAATACAAACACCAAACTAGTAATAGTAGCTTAACCTATATATATAACAAACTTAGTACCTATTATAAAATCTAAAATGCTCACTAATCCTCTAATATTTAATAAAAACCAAAATAACCTATATCCCTTTATAACCAAGCTCCATCTTAAACTCTTAATAAACTATAATTAATACCCTACTAAGGCTAGCAAGGTTAGCTATAGAATGTCTTATTTAAGCAAGGACGCTATATAAACTATAGATTAATTTTTTTATAATAGCACCTTTATTAATTTTAAAATCTTTATTTCTCTATTAGAACAAATGTATAATAACACCAGCCGCAAATATATAGCTGTTACTAAACTTAAAAACCTATAATAATAGAACTAAGACTTTACTAGCTTCTTTTTAGAATTTTTAGGTCTTATTAGCGAGCTAAATTAAAAATAAAACTGCTAAAGTTACTGCCCTTTAATAAGCTATTTTGGATAAGATTAGAGCCTAGTTAATAAGTAAAGAACTACTAAAAAACCTATCTAAATTTACTATAGTATATTAACAAATTAATAAGGACCTTTTGTAACGGAACCTTGTAGTAGAAACTACGGTGGGTCCTATTATTAGGCTAGGTATATAGGTAAGAACAAATTAACAACATAATAATAACTAGTGGAGTGGTTACCCAACAGATTAACTCTAATTGTATTCTAAGATTTACTACCAGGAGAGAACTATCTATAGTAGGGACTAAGGTCCTTTAAATACATAACCGTACTCCTAAGAAATCCTCTCTTGTACGTAAGGTATGTGTTATCTATATTAAACGTAACGTCCCTTCTGTTTAACATAGTTAATACGTTCAACACTACATAACCTTGGTTACTATTTCTTATTATATAGTTTCACTGGTTCTATCTTAAACCGTGCTTATATTAACTAACTAGCTTCCGCCGACTCTTCTCTAAGTAGTTATAATATCGTACTTAAAGCGTCTATAATACTATCTCCCTTCTCTTTATCTTCGTCCTTAAAGATTCCTAATATCTCCAAGTTGTCTACTAGAGGTGTAATGTCCGTTTAATTAGTCTGGTTAATATTGTTACTTATTATACCTAAAGCATCTTCTTCTTTTTCTTGGGTGGAGCGCCGCCTGCGTACTATCTCCTCAATACTATTACTTGGTGAAGTAATGGCGATTCCTTACTCTAGGTGTGCGAAAGAGGGGTTAGCTTATATTGCGTTGGCAAGCCCTTTGTCTTAATAACCCTCCTCCTGTTCCGAATATACTAAAGCAAACGTTTAATTGTCCTGCAACGTTCGCTCTATTTCCAACGCTAAGTATACGTGTCCTATAACTCTTAACAGTCTTTAAGTTCCCTAAGTAACTTGCTATAGGGTCTTATGTTTAATCTACCGCTGCGAAACTTAATAGTAAGCTAGCCTTTGCGCTGCTCGCGGTTTAATATACCTTAGAAGAGTCCGCACGCATCCTTAAAGTTCAATATCTAGCTCATGCTTATCTCTAACGTCTTAAACGTGTTCGCGAGAAGGTCTATTTTAAGGAGTAAAAACTTGTTTAATAGGGTCTATCCAAGCTAGGTAATAAAAGAACTGGTTCTCCCCCTACAATAGAAACAACTCTAAGTAGCTTAGCAATTGCTCCTCTTAGGTCCCCCTTAGGCGATTTATTTTTTAGCAATCCTTCCTTGTTACTATTACCTAACCTGCTTTCTTCTAATACTCCCTTACCTTTTTTATAGCGTTCTTTAGGTTGCTTAGTGGTTTCTAGGTAGTCTTACTATAGCCTATCTACCTTACTTTATACTACGTTTTGTTATCTATGTCCTCGTAACTAATAATCTTTAAAACTTGCTATTTGTCTTCCTCTTGTCCTCTATACGTGTCTGCCTTATAGACTGGTGGTTTAATATCCCCATGTGCTAATTCTAGCATCGCAATATACTATATAGGGTAGATCTTAATTTTGGCTAGTAGGTTTAACTTATACGTAACCAATAAAATTCTCTGCTTAATTTTGAAAGGTCTTAGTCTAATATGGTCTAACTTCTTGCTTAGTTATTAACTCTTGAAATTTTTATATAGTAGCTATACTTTATCTCCCTCCTTAAGATCTGGTCCCTTAGATCTCTTAGCATTATAGTACCTTTTTATTCGTTCTTATACTAGTTTAGCTGTTTCCGTAAAGTTTGTATAAAGATTCATTAACGTCTCTATTCTTTGTTTAGCTGTGCTACTCGTCTTCTTTGCTTAACGTGGCGATAATAATGTTCTTAGTTTATATCCGTAATTCGCCTTAAATAGTAATGTCCCCATTTCTTCCTATAGTATTGTATTATATGCAAACTGTGTAACTGGTAATAACGATACCCAATTATTTTATGCGTAATTAATATAATGCCTTAGATACTGTTCTAGTGTCTAGTTTAGTCTTTCCGTCTATCCGTCCATCTACGGATAATACGCTATAGATATTGCTACGCGAACCCCTTATTCTGCTAAAAATACTTCCTAAAATGCTACTATAAATCTTAAATCTCTGTCTAATATAATTTTGTCTAGTGCTCTGTGTCTTATAAATACTTCTTTTATATAGATTCTAGCGACATCCTCTGCTAATATCTCTTTAGTGCATGCTATAAAGTATCCCTACTTTATTAGCTTATCCACTATTACTAAAATCGCGTTATAATCTTGTCCTATAATAGGATCTTTTAACTTTAGTAACTTAATAATAAAGTCCTATAATATAACCTCCTATAGTCTTCCTGGTATCTTAATAGGTTATAGCCCTCTATACAGCTTATGCCTTGTCGGTTTGTTTCTTTAGCAATCTGGATATTCCCTTATAACTTATCTTGCTAGTCCCCAGATTCCTTAAATAATATACTCTTCTTAAAGTCTTAACACTAAGCCTATAGCTCCGTTATGTCCTTGTATTGTTCCCTTATGGAATTCCTTAACAAATTCTTCTGTAATAGACTTAGGTATATATGTTGCTTCTCTATTTTCATATTACTCTAAGTCTAGATCCTCTACCTATGCTTCTTAGATCTTCTATGTCTAATTACTCTCTAGTAATTTATAGATCTAACTTTCTTTAGTTGCTATAATCTTTAGATAATTATACCTAATTACTCTATCTTAATCCTTTTGTAATAAAGCTCCTAATAGCTTTTTATTACTTTAAAGTTTAGCCTTTCTGCTTAGAGCGTCTGCTTGTGCATTATCTGTACCCTTAGTATACTGAATTTTAAAATGGTATTCTGTAAGCATTTCCGCCCATCTAACCTGTCTTTGGTTAAGTTCCTTTGTTATTAGGAATCCTATAAGGTTTTTATAGTCCGTCTTAACTATAAACGGTTTCTCTATGCCTTGTAAGAATGCTTTCTATTTTTTTAGTACTGTAACTATACCTAACAACTCCTTGTTATAGATGTTATAGTTTAACTTTGGTAGTGTCATCTTCCGACTATAGTATGCTACTGGGTGCTATCTATTTTAATATTTCTATACAAAGCATGCCCCTAGTGCAAAGTCTAATGCATTTATTTTTATAACCGTCTCTAGACCTAGTTAATAGATCTTAAGAACTAGCTCTTAGGTAAATAACTCTTTAATTTTCTTAAATAGTTCTTATTACTCCTTTCCCTATACCCACGGTTCTTCTTTCTTTGTTAACTATGTAAGTAGCTTAATGTTCTTTAACTACTGCGCTATAAACCTCCTACAATAATTATAAAACCCTAGGAACGATTTTAACTGCGTAATGTTCTCTAGTTCTTGCCAATTTACTATAGCCTTAATCTTTTTTGGATCTATGCTGAGTTGGCCTAGTTTAATAATAAATTTAATAAAATTGGTCTTCCTAGTAAAGAACTCGCATTTCTTAATTGCTACTAGCATCTGTTCTTCTTATAGTCTCTTTAAAACCTATTTAACGTGTTCTTTATGTTCTTCCTCGTTTTTTTAAGTAGATAATAATGTTGTTAAGGTATACCATAACAAACTTATCTAGGTGTTCTCCTAATACACTATTAATTTACTTCTGGAACGTTGCTAGTACGTTTATAAGTCCGAATTATATAACTAATAGTTTATATAGTCCTTTCTTTGACCTAAAGGCTGCCTTTTATTTGTTGCCTTCCTTAATCCTAATCTAATAGTACGCCCACCTTAGATCTATCTTTATAAAGATTTTTGCGTTGCCTATCCTGTCTTAGATTTCGCTAATTAAGGGTAAAGAATACCTATCCTTCCTAGTGATGCTATTTAACTATCTATAGTTTATACACATCCTAAGTTTTCTATTTTTCTTTGGGATAAATAGTACTAGATATCCTGCTAATAACTATAATAATCTAATATATCCCTTGCGTAAGTTCTCCTAGATAAACTCCTTAAGCGCTACTAACTCCGTTTTAGTAAGCTTATAGATTGGAAAGAACTTTAGATTTATTTCCTCTTCTAATTCTATCTTATAGTCCCATGCTATATGCTTTAACAGCTTTTCACTTTCTAGTAACCATAACTTTTTACCATACTTGTGGTATTTCTTTGGTATATAACTTAAGCCTCGCTTAGTCTCTTTATATGTCGCTCCAACTTGGTACTATACCAACTTGGTTTACTGTCACACTTTATACCGTTGTATATTCTTAATATTGACCTAACCTGTAACCTAATTGATCTTTGGATTGTACTCTTATAACTAAGGTATTCCTAATATTGCCTCATCCTGTCCTAATAATAGGATATTAAAAGATATTCTAACTGGTCTTCCTTTAATAGTTAACTAAATAGGTCCTGTTTTAAGATTAATAATGCCTTCTTTATAGGCTATCTAATCTCCTAAAATCATTATAAGTGGATATAGGTATTCCTTCTATCTATATAGTAACCCTATCCTTTCTACTGCCTTTGGTAATATGTGGTTCCTAGTTGCTTTACTATCTACCAACGCTTTAAACTACTGATCTTGCCACTTAGCTCGTAAATTTAGGTATTATCCTTAAATTTCTTTAAGGGTCTAAGGCTCTAATACTAGTTCCCTCTGGTCCTATACGCCTCCCCTTTTTCTAACTGTTGGCTACTAGATTCTGCCTGTACTTAGTCTAACTTTAGCTAATACTTAGTTTGTTTCTTTTCCTCTATATGCCATAGATAAGTATTCTCTAGGCACTTCTACCACTATTATCCGTCTAGGCATTCTTCCGTAAGGAATCTTCCTGGTTAAAGTATTAAGTCTCCTTAACCTTATACTTCTACTGGGTGCTAACTATATATATACTTAGCGTTCCTAAACCGCTTTTCCTCTGGTGCCTAATATATTTTTACTAGGTATTTCCAGTTCTTGTTTTTTGGTGCTCTATATATGTTACATATATTATCCACACAAGCTATCTACAATAGTATATAATACGCTGCATGTTTTGGGTTAACTCTTAGTTTGTCTTTATCCTTAAGTTTAAACCTATACCTAGTTAACCTAACCACTGGTATCTCTGCTGTGGGTACTAAGATTTATTGCTTACTTCTTTAGTCCTTAGATCCTTCTTCTAGGTTCCTTAACATTATAATTAATACTCCTTTAATATAACTTATACGTTTCTCTATAATGGGTTAGTCTTGGACAACTTTTTTATCTAGCTATATATAAAAATCTGCCTATTTGTTATTATGTTGTTGCCTATACCACTTTCCGTATAACTGGTTTAGTGTGTATAGTCTATTTATTAGAAAGTACCTTATTATTACTATATTGTGACATTCTTTGGTATGTCTTTTTTTAAACCTGGTTAGAATATCTAGATCCTCTTCTTATTCCAGTTTGTCTAACTACTTTGCCCTAGGTGTCCCTGCACTCGGCCTATTAGTAACTCTTTGTATAGGTACTCTGTCCCTTATATAACCTAGCATAGCTAATCTCTTATCTAGCTTTTGCTCTTACTATACGATAATTCTTTATCTGAACTTATTTATAGTTTCTTGTTTTCTGCGTTTTGTAGCTAGATCCTTATAGTCGTCTTACTTTTTAATCCTGGTATTAACTATTTAATCTTTAGGCTAAATACTACATTTATCTAGGATTGCTAACGTTTTTATTCGTTCTCCAAACTTGTAGTTCTTAAACTTGCATCCTATACTTATTTATTTATTACTAAACTAAGTTGCTGCCCTTTTCTATTGGTTGTCGTCTATTGTGGGTCCTTAGGTATGTCTTATCTTGTCTTAAAAGTCTTAAGCTTTTTTTATCTCTTCTTAAGAATCTTAAGCCTGTGGCCTTTTGCCTTTATTAAGTGATAAGCTAGCACTAGTAGTTGTTTACTTACTTAGTTTCTTCTAAACATTACTTCTATTGTTTTATAAAGCAATGGAAATTGTATTTAATGGTGTTATAACATCTATTACTGAACCCTATTTTATAATGGTCTTAGTTTCTACTTCTATTTTAACTTCTTTGAGGTCTGTATGCTTTTAGTAAGCTGCCTTCGTTGCTTTATTATTGGTAAATACTTCGCCTATATTAAATTTATCGTCTTTAATGTCTAATTTATAAGCTAGTTCGTTGGTTCCTCTAAACTTAGATAATAATAGCTCCTATAGCTAATAGCTTGCGCTATACTTAGCGTCCTTATGAATTTGGTATGCGTTGTTGTAATAATACGCAAAACTGTTAATTAAACATTCTTTTGTTCCTTATAGTACACCATTATCCCTTTATATGTACGTGCCGTCTGCTGGTCTGGTTCCCTTTACTATATAGTTACTTTAACCACCTCTATAGTCTCTAGCAAAATGACCTTGTTTTCCGCAATTTATACAAGCTCTATCTTTAAACTATTTTTCTTATTGTGGAGTCCGCCTAAATGTCTTCTGCTGCTAAGATCCCTGGTTTAGCCTCTGCTTTTAGGTCCTTTAATTACTTAATCCTTAACCTTTAGGTTTCTATGGTTTCTTCTTTTATCTTTAGGTTTTTTTAGTACCGCTTAGGTCTATTGGCTTTGCGCTATTCTATAGTTTTTAACTCTGTATCTGTCGTTGCGTACTCTGCGCCTTATATAACTATAGAACTCTGTCTTGCCCTCTTTTAGCTTATTCCCTTTAATAGATCCTATTATTAATCTTTATTAACTGGTCTATTAACTCCCTTAGAGTATCCGTATCTTCTATTAGGATAATTACATCCTGGACTTTAGCCTTAAGTCCCTATTTGTACTGTGCTATAAGCGCCCTATTATTCCACTTAACCTACGTGGCTAATGTTTAAAACTGTGTTGTATACTTAATTACTAAAGTGCGTTGTACTAAGTTCTAAAGCTTTTGTTCCGCTATGGTTGTGGCCTCTAGGTCTTTAAATATCTGCGTTAACCGTTCCGCGAACCTGTTCCAACTGGCAAATATATATTATATATCCTGGTTAGTAGTTGTTATGCCATTAGCCTATATTTCCGTAAGATACGGTTTAAACCACTTAAGTGCCCTCCCTGTTAGGAATAATCCTGCATAGGCTACTTAATCCAATAATATTGCTAACTTTGCTCCTTTCTGTACTACCTTAAAGTGTATCTGCGTTAGAAATCCCTTAAGCTTTAACTTCTCTCCTAAGAATTATTTAATTAAAGGTAGCTTAATCTTTGCTGCTCTAATTCCATTAATGCGTTCTTTAAGTATCCTATTATTGTTTTATAAGTGATTAACCATTTCCTATAACTAACCTTGCGTAACCACTTAAGAATCTGTATCTGCTATACTGGTGTCTCCTAGTCCTGAGGTTATGGCTATCGTCAACGCCGTTATAACTGGTACTTTGGGTGGCATGTTGTTTAATCTTATTTAATACTGTAACCTTGGTAGTAAATATATAACGGAACCTTATAGTAGGAACTACGGTAGGTTCTATTATTAGGCTAAGTATATAGGTAAGAACAAATTAATAATATAATAATAACTAGTGGAGTAGTTGCCTAATAGATTAACTCCAATTGTATTCTAAGATTTACTACCAGGAGAGAACTATCTACGGTAGGGACTAAGGTCCTTTAAATACACAACTATACTCCTAAGAAATCCTCTCTTGTACATAAGGTACGTGTTGTCTGTATTAAATATAATATCCCTTCCGTTTAACACAGTTAATATGTTTAACACTACGTGACCTCGGTTACTATTCCTTGTTATATAGTTCCACCGGTTCTATCCTAGACTGTGCTTATATTAACTAACTAGCTTCCGCCGACTCTTCTCCAAGTAGTCGTAACATTGTACTTAAAGCGTCCGTAACACCTTTAATATAATAAATAGACTTATTTTCTAAAGTTAACTATACCTTATATTTAAAACTTTATAAAACTGGTATATACCTTAAAGCGCGATCTGTCTCTAAAACCTAAAGCCCTATATATAACCCTATAGACCTTAATGCCGCTTAATTCTATATACCTTTAGGAACTAATAAATAAAGAACCTAAGCTATAAATAGAGAATGCTTTAGATGTGGTAAAAAAGAATATATTTAAAAACATTACTAAACTTACCCTTTTAAGAAAGTCCGCTATAGTTCCTCCCGCTCCTTAAGTTATACCTAACCCTTAAATTATACCCGCTTTATAAATTATATTTAGTCGCTATAAAGTATTTTGCCTTTAGTTAACTTAGAAAACAAATTATCCTAAGGCCAAGTTACGCCTTAGGATAAAAAGTGGAAGAGTATAAGTATCTAGGCTCTTTTAGCGCTAATATATAGCACAACTCCCTTAATATACTTAGCAAAATTTAAATACTTAGAAAATAGAAGGAGGTATAAATTCTAATAGATAGCAGAGCCACTAGTATAGGCTTTTTTAATATAAACTATACAAAAGCTTAATACCTAAATTTAAAGAAACTTAATAAGCCCTAAGGCCTATAAGGCTTTAATGGCAAACCCTTAATATATGGCAAAATAACGCACTACGTCCTAGTAAAAATATAGATAGGCAAATACCTTAAATATATCTCCCTATTTATAATACCCTTAAAGTAATATAAAGTTATATTTAAATATAGATGGCTAAAGCGACATAACCCCTTAATTAGTTGGGTTAAAGAAATACTAAAGTTTTATATAACTTACTACTAAAGTCATTGCTTAAAAAACTATTTGCCCTATAAATATATATAAGACTATTTAAATTTAATATAATATAAATTACCTTTACTATAAACCTTAAACCAATATAATAAAGCCATAACTGCTGATTATAATAAAGAATGCAAAGATATTATGTTAAAACCTTTTAAAATTTGTATAATATAGGCCGCGCCTTTTATCTTATTAGCAAAAAGACAAGATTATAAAATCTTTACTATAACTATAGAAGATATTAAAAAGGCACTAAAACTAAAATAATATCCTAATCTTTAACCTCTTATACCTAAAGAGTACTATAACCTAATTAATAAGTTTAAAAAATGATTTGTAAACTAACTAACCCTATACTAAAATAAGTATAATTTTAAGATAGAATTTAAACCTAGTATAACACTAAAGTTCGGTCCACTATATGGCATATTATAAGAAGAACTGCTTATAATATAATAATACCTTAATAAGCATCTAGAAAAAGGATTTATTCACCCTAATTAATCTCTATTTACCTTACCTATATTATTTATTAAAAAGCTAGGAGGAGGCTTAAGATTCTATATTAATTATTAAGCTCTAAACGCAATTATAATTTAAAACCAATATCCAATTCCTTTAATTTAAGAGACGCTTAACTAGTTAGTAAAGGTATAGTACTTTATAAAGCTTAATATAGTTACCATCTTTAATAAAATCCGTATACGTGAGGGAGATAAGAAGTATATAGCTTTTTGTATATAATAGGGACTCTTTAAATACCTAGTAATGCCGTTTAGCGTAAAGAACGGTCCTAGTACATTTTAGCAATATATTAACAATATACTTTATAAATTCCTTAATGTATTTATTACCGCGTATATTAATAATATCTTAATCTACTCGTCTTTGCTTTCCAAATATTAGAAATATATTAAAATGGTCCTTAAACGCCTATAAGATATAGGCTTATAATGCAATATTAAGAAATGCAAGTTCTATGCGTCCAAGGTTATATACTTAGGCTTAATTATATCCTATAATGAAATTAAAATGGACCCTAAAAAAGTTGCTATAATTATAAACTAGGAAAGCCCTAGTAATATATAAGATGTCTAAGGATTTTTAGGATTTACAAACTTTTATTATTAATTTATTAACCACTTCTTAGAAACTGCCTAGCTATTAATAAACCTAATAAGGAAGAATATGAAATTTAAATGGACTACTAAATATAAATAAGCTTTTAGTGACTTAAAACGTCGCTTTATAACTACTCTAATTCTTACTTACTTTAACCCTAATTTTAAATATACTATTAAAACAGACTTGTCTAATTATGCGCCAGGGGGAGTGTTGTCGTAATATAATAAGAACGGTAAGCTATATCTAGTAGCCTTTCTCTCCTAGAAACTCGCCCCTACTAAATTAAACTATAAAATATATAATAAGGAACTGCTTGCGATTGTTAGGTGCTTTAAATAATAGCGCCCTAAGCTTAAAGGATTGTTATTCCTAATACGCGTATTAACGGACTATAAAAACCTATAGTACTTTATAACTATAAAGCAGTTAATATAGCGCCAAATTTATTAGGCTAAATACCTCTTATAATTTGACTTTAAGATTATATACTAACTAAGTAAACTTAATTAGAAGCCTAATATATTAATATAAAGATTATAGGACCTACTTGTAAATGCTTTAAATAAATAGATTGCAAATTAATTACGGATCTTACTACCCCCTAAATACTTAAAAAAACTACGTCCTATATTCCTAGATACGGAACTTAAAAGAAATAAATTAGAAGTTAATAAATAGGAAATAGAAATTAATAAATTAATAGAATATAAATATAAGAATAATATATGAATAATAGATATAATAAAAGCAATTTAAATAGGAAAATAACAGTATAAGGATATTACACTTACTAAATGCGAAATTTAAAATAATTGATTATACTATTAATAGAAGATAGTAGTTCCAAATTCTAAACCTTTATAATTTAAGATACTTAAATTTGTATATAACTTCCCTATAGTAGGGCATCCTGGCTATATAAAGACTTATAAGATTGTTTAACAAGCATATTACTAGCCTATAATATATAACTATATATAAAAATACGTTTAAGTATATAGGATGTATGTATATAAAAAAACCTCTTATATAAAGAAGTAAGGAGTACTTTAACCACTACCAATCCCGATATAAAGATAGCGCGATATCTTAATTAACTTTATAGTTAATGTTGGTATCACCAGGGATACCTACTTAAGTAGGCCAGAATCGTAGTCAAACAGTCTTTGCTGGTTGATATGATGATAGTTGATTATTTTCTCTCAAACACAAAGAAGGGTAAGGAACTTAGGGTTCCTCACTACGCTAGTGCCGCGGCGACATATGACGGCAACTTGCTACACGTGACGGCAACTTGCCTTACGTAATGGCAACTTGCCTTTATTCCCAACAGTTTCGCCTGTCGTGGCCTAGTGCTATATATAACTATTCCAACACAGGCAGTTCTTTCTTTTATGGCCTAAGACAAGAACTAATCAAATTATTATTTAAAGAAACACTTTTGTCCCCCTATCTTACTGTATACCACTGTATATATAAGTCTCGCTAAGCCCTTTTCTATACCCATTTTAGATACTACTAGATTGTACTAGGCTGTACTAGGCTGTACCAGGCAGTACTAGGCAGTATTAGGTAGGTTGCCTTATATTGCCGCATATTGCCGTACATTGCCGCATATTGCCGTACATTGCCGCATATTGCCTAGGACTGGGTAGACTTTTCTTCTCTCTTTACCCATCCTTCTATTTATACCTTAAGGTAGTTAGTATCTAAGAACTTTTCCAATGCCTTATTAGGGTTAGGCTTAGTTATAGCATCTACTAGGTTGTCTTAGCCGTTAATCTAGCAGATCTCTAGTAGTTCTTTTTGCTTATACGATTAACGAAGGGCTATAATATTAATTATTAGACGCTTCTTCTTGGTGGTTCTAAGCTTAACGAGGCATTCTCAGAGTAAGTAAGAGTTGGTGCAGACAATAGTTGGGATTTAGGAAAGACCGAGTTGATCTATAATTATCTTAAGGGTGGTATTAGTGACAATCGCTATATCTACTCCTCCTACTATGCCGTAGATCTTTAATGCTAGGACGCTCCTAGTTACTCGCTTGCTCTTAATTAAGCTATAATAGATTAAGTTTCCCTTAATCTGGAATTTCTCCTCTATTGTCTTTATCTTATTTGCAATAATAACTTTATATCCAATCTAGGAACTAAAATCTTTGTTATTTACAAATGATCCATTAACAAAGACAAAGAGCTTTACTGTAGATAAGTTAAGGGGAATGTAGTTAATGCCTTAATCTATATACTTTATCTGCCATGTAAGTCTTCTATTTAAAGTAGTAACCTCAGCTTCGGTTGGATTCTAGTATTAGGCAGCGACTAAGAGGTTAAATACAGCCTCTAGTTAATAGATGGTTGCAATATAAGCTCCACAAGCCTATTGCTCTCTATAGTTATTCTAGAAGTTAGGAGACTTAATATCTATAAGCTTAAGCTTCTTTGCCTATTCCTTTTAACGCAACTAGATAGTATCTTTGTATTATATCAATACACATCTATTAAAGATTAATGGGGTTTTCGGTGCCAGGGCTTCCTTAGGCTTTATAAGGAACTTAGCTTTGCTAAGTTTATTATCCTCTAGGACTGAGAATTCTTCTAATGCTAAGATAAGTGTATTATTAGTTTGCATTCCTATAAGGCTAAATACCTCCTTCTTGGTTATAATTAGGAAGCAGGGGTCGTAGGTAGATATAATTATAGATAGCTTTTCCTTGTAATGCTTGTAATATATAGCCCACTAATAGGTTCCAGCTTCAGGAATCCTATATAATGGCTTTAGAACAACCATAATGGTATTTAGTGGATGTATATGGATAATTTCCTTTAGAATATTTGCAAGGATCAGTTGTTAAATAAGGGTCATTAATTAGGTGTAAGCTTGAGTGATATTATATAGCCATATCTGGATCTTCTTGTCTGGAAGTTAAAATAAAGATAGTACTAGTGCCGCGATAACTTGTTGACTAGCTCTCTGGATAGTTAGAGATTGTATAAAAATTACTTCCTTTCTATTATTGTTATACGCTTGGATAACGAGTCTGGATTTTTCGTATAGGATACCCATAGCTTTACCCTTAACTTTATAGACAATTCTTAAGTTGAAAATCCTAACACTAGCATGCTTAGCAGGATCCTATTAAACAAAGTTAAAGACTCCTTATCTAGTTAACCCATTAACTTCCTATTTTGTTGAAGCTTTAAATAGTGCTTTAGGAGTGGTAATTTTACCCTCTTTTTGTAGCTTTAATATAAGCGCTATATTAGCTTGCTCCTTGCTCGTTATAAAGGCCATTAAGGTTATTTGGGTATCAATCTCCTTAATAGTAGTAAGGAAGGCTTGGTCGAAGTTGTCCTTATTAGCAAAATGGTAATAGGTGCTCTGATAGGTAACAATTTCTTTAGACACGTCTTTGTTACGTAATCCCTTTAGTTGTCCTTAACTATATTATATAATTGGTTCTGGATCAACTGGTTTGGGTTGCTTATTTAGTTCTTTCTTATTATTAAATCGGTTGACTTGATTCTCCTATTTAGGAACATCTAGTATCTCCTCTTTTATATAGTATAGCTTAACGATAGTTAATCGGAAATTAGTTGGTCTATGCGGCATATGAATTATATATGTTTTGCCGTTGATTGCTAATAGTTTATATGGTCCGTTCCAACCGCCCTTCTTACACCAGACACGTACTTCTGAGAGAATTGGTAAACTCAGCGTAGATATGGTATTTGGGCCATTTCTTATAGCAAGCGCATCTTTAACCTAGCGCTCTGCTTGGAGACGTCGAACTTCCTTAGTAGCTGCACGGATTGCTTCGGTTCTCTTAGTAATAGATAGTAATAGGGTATCCATTTCAGTCATTTATAGATATGCCCCAAAGACTAAAAAAGTGGGAATAATTCTATCCAGTCTAGCTGAATTATTAATAGCCTTTATGGCTATCTGCAAACTTATTTTCTTGTTAACCTGTTTATCCGTAAGCTTATCTTAGATAATTTTATAAGCTCGTTGCAATGGAGTATAATATCTTTTAACCTTTTCTATACTGTTATGGGCTTTTACGGGAACTTCCTTAATCTTAATTACTATTGACTTGGCGTGTTGTCTAAATTTAGTTAATAAGAAGTTCCTTCCTATGTTATAAACTAAGTAATCTGGTGGTCCTTAGTAAGTGTTAATCTAGCACATTTATAGCGTATCCCAAGTAGTCTTTATAGACATGTTCTTTAAGAACTTAGCAGCTTAGAATAATGTTAAAGAGTTTACTACTTATAGAACTGGCTTGCCATCCAAGTATATAACGTTAATGATAACTGTATAGTTAAATTCGTAGTTATCTTTTAAGGTAAACTTAAATCTGCTAGGCAATTTCGCATATATCTGGCAATGGTAATAGTATTTTATAAGGTATTTAATAGCTTTAGAATTTACTTTATATCCAGCTTATTAAAGGACCTTGGTTAGTTGTTAAACTAATAAATAACTAAATCGTTTATATAATTAACGTAGTTTGGCTTTAGTTAAGTAACTCCAGGCAATACTGTGTTCCGGTTAGTGGAGTAACATCCATAGATGGCCCCATTTTTGTATAACTAGGACGATCTTGTTGCCTTAGATTAGAACGTTTTAAAGATTGTCTAGCTTAACACCTATCTTATCTATATCTTAGATACAAAATAAGAACGGTATATTTGCTGGGACAATATAGAAAGTAATAGTGCCTAGTGGGGTAGGGACTTGGATAGTGCCTTAGGATAACGCAGTGCCTTTACTAAATTAGATCTTGTGGGCTCCTGCTATAGTAGTGTTAAGTTAGACACTAGTGTTAAGCTTTTATAATGCCTAGAACTAAGGTTAACTAGCTATTAATACACCTACAGCTCCGTTATCTAGTATAATGCCCTAAAAGACTTCTAACGAATATCGGTCCTTAAATATAAATACTAAGGTTTCTGGCAACTGTAGTAGTGATATCTTAAAGATATCTTTGCCAGTAACCACGTGCTAGGTGGACTAGTTATTTAAGATAGCTATAGTTTAGGTACCGTTAACTTCTCTAAACTCTATAAAATACGTATTGTATTCCTCCTTGATCTCTATACTTATTATTATATGGTCTACTTCTCCTATGTTATTATCTGGAAGATCTTCTACTCCTTCCCATATAGTAAGGAAGCTGTAATACTGGGCTAATATTACTTCCTATTCTCCTGCGTATTGGGCATGTTGTTAATACTTAGTATATATTTGTTGTCTATCCTCTGCTATATACTTGCTTAACTAGCATTCTGGTTTATTGCAAACATAGCATCGCTTCTAATAGGGTAGGTAGTGGTTATAATATCTACTATGGTAGTTTCCTCTACTTTAGTATCCTCCTCCACGTGGGCGTAATCCACGCTAGGAGCCTCTTTGGGGTCCTCTATATGTACGATTGGTCCAATTCTGGTTGTACTGCTTGGTGTTGCTTTAATTGTCTTCTTGCTTCCAAGGGATAGTTTGCGTATAGTATTGTTGTGTCTCTTGGGCACGTACTGCTGTACCTACTACTAATCGCAACTGAGCACACACGCCCTTAAATGTAGTGGCCGGGTTGTATAATGCAAGACTATACTTGTTAATACCTCTGTAGGCACTAATAACTTGATCCTAAAGACTGTATTCTCTTTGGTATTCTTCTGATAATCCTTATTAGATCTTTTAAAGTTTGTTAAAGAGCATTTATAGGCACTTAAGTTATGATTTTTCTGAGTTGGCGTTAATAATTCGCTAGTATATAGTCTCTCTCTATTCCGATATATACAGCTGACGGTTTTCCTCAGTCTTAAAGTGTGTCTTCACCATTTATACTATTGTAATGAAGTTATATGATCTTCCTGTGATTTTATTATAATAGAAATCGCTTACCCAATCCTTAAGCATAATTGGAAATGCTATGTGATATTGTTCCTCTAGCACTCTAACTGTAATGCAGCGATTATAGAATACTTGTAATTTGGCATTAAGGATATTATATACTTCTCCTCTATACTTCTTAGTATTGTTGGTGTAAAACTTTATTAAGTCTGTAAGCAGTTTGGTTAAGGTAGTTTAGGGTTATTATTAGTTTTGCATATTCCATTTAGGGTAGTGCTGGTAAGGTGGTTAAGCTTATTCGTTACGTGGTTGTGCAGGCAATGTCTATATTACAATTACGGGCATTTATAGCGGTAATGGCAATCTTAACCGGTTTATTAATGCGGGTGGGTTATGTAGTATAGGTAGATTCTGTGACACAGGTGTATCTGGCTATAATAGCGGTAGAGGAGGGTAGGTATGTTGATCTTGTGGGATATCTTGTTAATGCTACTCTGCTGCTGCCAGTGTAGCAGATGTAGCTTGAGGTGTTATAGGAGTGGTCTAAGGTGTCGATGCTGCTACTAATCTCGGTGTTTGCGATTTACGATTTATAGGGTTCTACTATAAATAAAACTTGCCGCCTTCTTTAAGCTATTAATTAATTTCTTTCTTAGTCCATTTATAATACTCTTCTTCCTTAATAGCAATTTGCAAGTTTGTAGAGAGAGTTCTCCTATCTCTACCCATATAGCATCTATACACTTGCAAATGATCTTATAATGCTTAGACTAAGTTCTTATAACTAAGATTAAAAATATCCTTTGTCTATCCTTTAAAATCTTCCCGAAAGTATTCCTATAAGTTTTGGTCCTTGAATTTCTCCTCTTAGTAGTACTAGATATAGTATATAATGTATCTATTTACTGTTTCTGTGTTGAGGTCGTCTTGGTTTGTAGGATTAAATAATTCTCCCTATTTCTCCTTATTGTAGGTGTATTTCTCTCGCAATGATATATTGATTTAGGAATTAACTGGTTTAAAAGGGGTTGAAATATTTAAAAGTAATATAAGGTTAGGTTTAGAGAGGTCGGGGTAAGGTTAAGGTTGTTATAATAATGTTCTTAACAGAGACTTAGAGCGTTAGTAGAGGGAGAGGTTCTTAGCTTACCGATTCTACTTAAGTCCTTATAAACATTGTTATTCTGCATAATGGACACGACTCGGAGGGTTAGACAGAGGGAGAGGTTCTTAGCTCGCTAATTCTGCACAAGTCCTTAGAAATCTTGCGTAGCTTCTTTAATACTTGCTAAAGGTATATACTAGCTTCCTCTAGGAGCCTTTAAAGTTACTTTACCAATTGCCTCTAGCGCGTTCCTGTAAAGGGGTGGGGATACAATCCCAATATTTACAGTTTAGCCTCTTCTGGATAGATTCCTTGCTATTCTATAGTTGATAATTAATAACTACTAATTAGTGTTAGTATCACCAGGGATACCTACTTAAGTAGGCCAGAATCGTAGTTAAACAGTCTTTGCTGGTTAATATGATGATAGTTAATTGTTTTCTCTCGAATATAAAGAAGGGTAAGGAACTTAGGGTTCCTCACCACGCTAGTGCCGCGGCGACACGTGACGGCAACTTGCCACACGTGACGGCAACTTGCCTTACGCGATGGCAACTTGCCTTTATTCCCAATAGTTTCGCCTGTCGTGGCCTAGTGCTATATATAACTATTCCGACAGTTAACTTGCCTGGTAGTAATAGGTTTATAAATATTATAGTAGTAGTTAACTATTTTATAAAAATGCGATATATAATTCCTATAGACTTAATTAATACAATATTAGTAGCTAAATATTTTATTAAGTACGTCTTTAAGCTATATAGACTTCCTAATATAATTGTCGGTATATATTCGTTTCACGTATTACGTGCATATGCACGTGACCTACACGAGACGCGTATATGTATTAACACTGCATTAGAGTAGAAGAATTAAGAATCCACTAACAACACCGCATAGTACATATCATTGTGATATATGTACTCTGCACGTTGTTAAAGCATACCAATACTAATTAGTAAGCGCATATAGATTAGGAAACACGCAGATAGCTTAGAAGATAGTTGTACTGTCCACCTTGCAGTAGATTGGAAGATAGTTATACTCATCCACCTTTCGTATCAGCCTATTTTAGTTAAAGAGAAGAAGAGAAACCACCTAGAAGTACTTGTCTGGTATCCACGACGACTTCTAGATATCTCGTTCTATCTATTTCTAGTAAAGAGAAGAAGAGAAACTATCTAGGAGTACTTGTTTGGTATCCACGATGACTATTAGACTTCTCGTCCTATCTATTCTAGAGGACTACTGCGTAGAACACCTTACCCTTAAACAACTTAAACCGCCTCCTTAACCGCCTCCTTAACCGTTCCCCTACCTTTACCCTATAAATACCCTTACCCTTACCCTTACCTACCCGAATAATATATAAAACATAAGATGTTAGGAATAGAGAAAGACTGGGAGGAAGAAGTAACTAAATAGGAAGATGGAATTAACCTAACGGAAGTTACTAAGGATAAGCTGACTGACTATATACGATGCAAGATATACGTATACACGGAGATACACGGCCAGTACTAGTTAGACTTAATACTCTGAAAATCGTTCCAGGGAGATTTTAAGGACTTTATGGTTAATATCTTTACGAAAATACCCTTATACTGGCTTTAGCAACTACGTAATTATCTAAACAGCAGAGGAGTATGGGTTAATACTAACTATAAACGAGGTAAAATACTTACTTAGTCCTTATACGATATAGCATAAGAATATAACTAAATGGAATGGACTAGAGAAAAGATAAATGCACTTGAGGATAAGTTTGGCACTAATATTAAGTTAAGAAGTATTAAGTATTTTAAGACACACGGAACCCCGGAGGAGCAACGAGCAGGACATTCCCTAGTGCCTATACTATCTATTATACCTTAACCTGTAACAATAATAGAGTGACAAGTAGGACGTTCCTTAGTACCTACACCTTCCGCTATACCTTAACCTACAGCTATAGCTACAACACCGCCTAGAACGCAGATACCTACCCCTATAACACCTTAACCTACGTCTATGTCTACGTCTACGTTTATACTATCTGTTATACCTCGACCTACGACTACCTCTGCCTCTACTTCTACCTCTACCTCTACGACTACCTCTACCTCTACCTCTGCCTTTATACCATCTGTTATACTATAACCTCTACAGTAACCTCCGTAGTAACCTCCGCAGCAACCTCTATAATAACTATTATAATATACCCTATAGCAGAACGGTTCTACGGAACGTTCTAGGGGGGTGGTTATACTAAAGGAAGAGCTTAATAAGACGTTAAAGGAAGAGATTATTGAAAGGTTAGATAAGGACAAGACTTAAGTGGATATTAGTGGAAGTTAATAGGTGGATTCTAGTGGAAATTAAAATTAAGCGACTAATTAAGAGGAGCTTAACCCTTAAGATGATGACGTAATAGGCCCGCAAGCCTTAAAGGACAATCCTTTACCTGGCCTTCCTACCCCAGCTTAGTTACTAGAGCTATAAACAATACCTTTCCTAACTAATAAACTTGTTACGTCTTGCTAGGGAATACTATTTGCGTACAATATAACCTTACGCTACACCTCTACAAAGTTTATAGGTGTAATAATTGATACTAGAGCCTCTAAATGTTCTACAGTAGGATATAACAAATTCTTAGCATTCTAGAGACTTAATACTGGTGTATAACTTGATACTACTATATAAGGCATAGGGTAGGGCAAGGAAGGAAGAGAAGTGCGTATATGCTACGAACGGGAATAGTATAATTTGGTTTCTTTTAAAGTTGCTCTAGTGTCGGTATATATTTGTTTTACGTATTACGTGCATATGCACGTGACCTACGTAAGACGCGTATATGTATCAACACTGCATTAGAGTAGAAGAATCAAGAATCCACCAACAACACCGCATAGTACATATTATTGTGATATATGTACTCTGCACGTTGTTAAAGCATACTGACAATAATAATATCCAACTATAAAAGCTAGTTTATTTTAGACTTCTAGCAAGCTCTATATAAACGATTAAGTATTTAAATACGACTCTTAACTGTATTTTATCTAGAAATAGATAGCTAAACTAAAATTGCGAACGCGATTATAGAACAATACTTATAAATATACTGCTTCTACCTATAAGATAATAGGGAAAAATAGCTACCTTTAGCTAAGTTTACTATAAATAATATAATAAACGTATTAACAGGCATAACACCATTTTACGCAACCTATAGATAAGACCCTTAACTTGGATTTAAGCCATAACCTAATATTAATATAATAGGACCCATAATTAAATAGATCCAGTTAATTAATACATATAACTTCGCTAATTAAATAAAGTAGTTAATAGAACTATTATAAAGTAAATTAATATACGCTTAAATATTATAGAAATGGTATATAAATAAAGGATAAGCTCCTGTATAGGACTTTAAGGAAGGTAATATAGCTTACCTAAATACATAAAACTTAAAGACTTAATGGCCCTTAAAGAAACTTAATTAGAAGTTTATAGGCCTATACTAAATTAAGAAGAAGCTAAGCCTATATACCTATAAGCTTAAACTGCTAACTAAGATAAAAATACACCTAATATTTTATATAAGCTTACTACAACTTTTAAAAGATAATCCCGTAACTTATAAAATTCCACCGCCACCTCCTATAATTATTAACAATAGTAACGGTTCTTACTTTATTAACTTAATTAATAATATATAATAAAAAATATAATCTAAATAATTTAAACTTCTTATTAAGTGGGAAGGATATAAAATATAAACCTAGGAAACCTATAACCAGATTAAGGCCGACGCGCCTTCCTTAGTAAAAGAGTTTTATAAGGACTATCCTTTATAGCCTGCTTTGGCTGGATGGACATAATATAAAGGTAAACAACGGCCACTTAATATAAAAACACGAAACACAATAGCAGGAAACTTGAAATTAAAAAGAACTTAAAATATATTATATCGTTTATAATATAATAAAATTGTAAAATCTTAATTAAATTAAAATTGTTTTGGACCTCTAGCTAAAGGGGGGGGGGTACTATAATAGGGCTGACCTAATTATAGTAAAAATGTCTTAGTAAAACATTGGGAAAATATTCGCAGGATAAGATTTAAGTAGACTTTAATTTTCGCGTTTTGTGTAATTAATATGCAATTTAACTAACTTAACACGCAATTAACTAACTTAACACGCAATTAACCAACTTAATACGCAATTTAACTAACTTAATATGCAATTAACTAACTTAACACGCAATTTAACTAACTTAATATATAATTAACTAACTTAATACGCAATTTAACTAACTTAATATACAATTAACTAACTTAACACATAATTTAACTTACTTAATATATAATTAATTAACTTAACACGCAATTTAACTAACTTAATAACTTTAAAAGTTAAATAATATGTAGTTAACCTACTTAATAACTTTAAAAGCTAACTATATGTTCCTTAACACGCAGTTAACCTACTTAGCAACTTTAAAAGGTAATTATATATTTCTTAATATGCAATTAAGGTAAAGTTATATGCTATATATTTAACTATTATATATTATCTAATATAATCTTATACAATCTTATATAGTTTTATTACTTGGAGGCTCTATATAAGGCTCTATACAAGGCTCTACACAAAGCTCTACACAAAGCTCTACATAAAGCTCTGCGTATAGAGGCTCTACACAAAGCTCTACGTATAGAGGCTCTGTATAACGCTCTGCACAAAGCTCTGCACAAAGCTCTGCGCATAGAGGCTCTATACAACACTTTGCACGAAGCTCTACACGAAGCTCTGCACAAAGCTCTGCACGAAGCTCTACACAAAGCTCTGCATGAAGCTCTACACAAGGCTCTACGCGAAGCTCTATATACAGAAGCTCTACACGAAGCTCTACACAAAGCTCTATATAAAGCTCTACGTATAGAGGCTCTGCACAAGGCTCTGCGTAAAGCTCTGCGTATAGAGGCTCTATACGAAGCTCTATATTAGGTCCCCGCTATATTCCTAATAGCGTCTACACGTGTCTCTGCCTATGTAGCCACCTTATTTTTTTACCCTTCTTTCCTTCCTTACATCCTCCCTACCTAGGGAGGCACTAGAATGGCAGCTAGCAGAGAACCATTACTAGAACTAGATAACTATCGCTAGAACCAAACAACCGTTACCAAAACCAGACAACCGTTACCAGAACCAGACGACCGTTGCCAGAGCTAGACAACTATCGCCAGAGCTAGACAACTGTCGCTAGAACCAGACAACCGTCGCTAGAACCAGACAACCATCTTTAGAGTTAAACAACTGTTGCCAAAACCAGACGACTGTCGCTAGAGCTAGACAACCGTCGCCAGAACTAGACAACCGTTGCTAGAACTAGATAACCGTCGCTAGAACTAGACGACCGTTACCAAAACTAGATAACCGTCGCTAGAACTAGATAACTGTCGCCAAAGCTAGATAACCGTCGCTAAAACCAGACGACCGTTGCTAGAGCCAGACGATAACGACTAGCCAGCAAGCACTATAAACGATTCAATTAATTAATTAAATTAAGGTAGCACAGACAGGTAGGCACAAATAGGGAGATGCTAACGGGTAGGCAGATATAGATAGGTAAGTAGATATAGATAGGCAAGCAAATGCAGACAGATAGGCAGATACTAACGGGTAGGCAGATATAAATAGGTAGGCAGATGCAAATAGGTAAGCAATACAGATAAGTAGGCAATGCAGATAGGTAAGCAGATATAGATAAGCAAGTAAATACAAATAGGTAGACAGATACTAATAGGTAGGCAGATATAAACAAGTAGGCAGATGTAAACAGGTAGGCAGATATAAACAGGTAGGCAATATAGACAGGTAGGCAATATAGACAGGTAGGCGATATAGGCAGGTAGGTAAGTTAATAGGTAGATAGATAGAAGAGAACCATCGCTATATTATATTAAATTATCTAAAATAATATTATTTATTTTGCTAGCCTTATAAATAGCTTTA
>Ga0307507_10004590_pt1 | contig 24143 bp, 31 predicted proteins | sample 7_EM_MG_FD_207223 | JGI IMG/M metagenome (GOLD analysis project Ga0307507, IMG submission 207223) | Populus trichocarpa ectomycorrhiza microbial communities from riparian zone in the Pacific Northwest, United States - 7_EM | ecosystem: Host-associated > Plants > Roots > Unclassified | place...
ATAAGCAGGGGGAGTGGCGGCGGCAAACAAATTTACGCAGTTGTTGCATTCCTCCAGAAACCAGCAGGTAGCCCATTGGGATGATAGTGGAACGCGATAAAGAGGGGGGAAGCTTCTTGAGGTTTAAGTTAGGGCTTATCCTCTCTCAGCCAAACACGTTGGCATTAACATTTGTCAAACTGTCGCTACTAAACAACCATTCCGTTCACCCCTTTTGGAACAGCAGGGAACTAAGACACAGTACCACGCGGTCACGCTACGAGTATCGGCCCCGCTTGTACTACCTTAATACACTGGATTTATTACGGTAATAGTGTTTGCGCTTGTACTAACCTAGCACACCTGATTTACTACAGTAATAGTGTTATAGGTAATGGGTTATATAGCCCATGGACGGATGAGATACACAGATTCCCTGCCATTCGTATACGGAAACTCTAGGCGACTCAGCGACTCTTCCGCAAAAACAATACCTAGAATTTCATGATTTATGTCTTAATAGCTCCAACAGCGCAAGCTTAAAAAATACTTCTCCTCAGGTCTATCCTCCTCGCTCTTTTCAGCATCGCACAATACCTGGCACAGCATGCTCTTCCCCCATCGGGACGCTACGCATCCGCTGCTCTCCCGTTCACGATTGAGTTCCCGGATTGGTACCCAGATGGCCCGCCGTGGATCGAGTTCTCACCCGATACCTGGCACTCAATGCTCAATAATAGGTTGTTCCATTGGCGGAGTTGGTAGGCACGGAGGGAGGGGTAAGGTACCGTGGAGGTGCTGGAGTTTGTCACAAACTGCTTTGATGGTGAGGCCGCTGTCGTGAAGGGGGTTGGGGGATGGAAGGCTGCTGGGAGGAAAGGGTACGGAGGGTTGTTCAAGCGAGTCATGCGGAAAAGGAAGATGGAGTGGTGCGTTCTGGCCTGGTTATTCTAATGCTGTGTAAGGTTGCGCTAATAGGGAGGTTTTGCACCGTGTTCCAGATTCGCTTCGTAGAGTTAGATGAGCCCATAGACAAGAGGCTAAGGATTTTATTAGTAAGGAGAGCGCAGTGCTACTTTGACCAATGTTTATCAAGAGGTTAATTCTTATCTGGAGATTTGATTAGGGTGCAAGTTTACAGAACGAGTTTTTTTCGGAAGAAGAGATATTATACCATGACATTGTTTTATCATTTGCGACTTCGCCCTAATTTGCCCCCGCTGCGCAGCGGGCTAATTATCAGTTCCCGACTATTGCTAATCTACCATTATCGAGGGTTTCCTTATATTATTCCTATTTCCCTTTAGACTCTTAATTTATTGCTATGGTTGGTAATTCCAATATTAAGGGGCACGATGAATCCCTTCGAAGTGTTTTTTTATTAGTTCAAATCTCTTAGTATATCATCTAGTGCGCTTAGTCTCCCGAGTCCCGAAAACCAGCGTACAGCTTTTTGCGCAATCGGCTTGTCGTCAAACTTCTGTTCTCAACCTTGAATCCCTTTGATCATCGCCTCTTCCACGATCCTATAGAGTCTAGTTCATCACTCACAATCACCTAGCAAAATCCTCACAAAACAATGGTGTCTTGATTGATTTATCGTGAGTCTAATTTCTATCTGCTTCGCGGCAATTTCTGACAAAGACAGTCCGTATACCTCCCAGACATCCTTTTTCGAGTATGAAGTCGGGCGCGAACAAATCGTACAGTCGATGGAAATAAGGAGGAATAGAGTCGCGACAACGACCTTTTCATGCGCTATGCCGAATAACACGTACACTCTCAATGCCTCAGGAATCGTAGTAAGACAACAATTGCTGATGATATTATGTCTCTTTCTCCCGCCCACGAGCATCCCGCCGTCGTCCCGCAACCTAAAGGAAGCGGTAATGGCCGCTATTACAACAATGAAGACAATCCTTCGGACCCGAAAAGGTATCGGCAGGCAGAGAAAGGTATTCATTTATTCTTGCTGACTATTCAACTGGATGAGGGGGCTATAGATTCATTTACATTCTTAGTATTAGACCTGTGTTCTGGCCTAGAAATGAGATGGGGTGTTCCGTTGAACACTTCCGGTCCAAGGCCTAATTGTAAAGACAGTCACAGCGAGAAAATTCCTATCATGATGAATTAGTTACTCGAGTGTGTGCAATAGAGTCGGGGTACATGTGTTGCGACGCTAGCTACCAGTACCGTGCTCACGGTCGCGTAATTATGATATCGTACCTGAGGATATCCCGAAAGATTTTACCTCCGAAAGTAAAGTTCCAAGCCGGGTGATTACAATATGTGTTAACCCTAACCGTAATACCCAGAAATGGTTCTCTGCATATTAAGGTTAGGGTTGAAACACTATGTAAAAAATAAAAAGTTCCCTGGGGCCGCAGAGCCTCATGTTAGCTACAGGGTCCGTGCGCGAAAGCTTAACTCAACCCCAATCATGCGGCGTGCCTGAATCCGAAGCGCCAACCACCAAGTTCATCACCAAGATGCCTTGCCAAACCTTCTCTCAAGTTGTCACTGCGCGGAAGGAAAACCACTTCGCAGAATTCCCCCCCCCATTGCTTCCCCCTTAACCCACCCTCACTAACTCCCACTGCACAAGCCTAAGATGCGCTTCCCCCCCAGGTCCATACTCCTCACTCTTATTAACATCGCACAGTACCTGGCACTGCGTGCTCTTCCCCTGTCGAAGACCCCACGCATCTGGTGTGCTCCCGTTCACGGTCGAGTGCCCGGAATGATATCCTGACGACTCGCTGCGGATCGAGTTCTCCCCCGATTTTTGATACCCAATACTCAATAATGGGTTGTTCCCGTAGTGGAGCTGGTCGGTGCGTAGGAAGGGGTAGGGTACCGTGGAGGTGCTGCAGTTTGTCAAAAGCTACTTTGATGGTGAGGCGGTTGTGGTGAAGGAGGTTGGCGGCTGGAAGGCTAGCTGGGAGGAAGAGGTAGAAAGGGTTGCTCAGGCGAGCCGTGCGGAGAGGAGAGATTGGGCGGTACGTTCTGGTCTAATTATTGTAGAGCGGTGTAGGGTGGCGCTAATGGGCGTGTTCTAGATTCGTTTCGTGGAGTTGGATGAGCTAGTGGAGAAGGGGGTTAAAAACTGCTCAACGAGCCCTATGGCTCGTAGTTCTTCTGCGGGTGTATTGGGCAAGGATAGGGATAAAAGTAAACCATGGGGACCGAGATTTCAATGATACTCGGAATCCGCCCGGAGGAAAAGGTGCAGGATCAAGCCATAATAGAGCAAATATGGCCCAGATACAACGGCTAGCTCCAAGACAAACTGCGAGTGTCCCAACCACGGCAACGGAGCTGATTTCCATCTTCGCGAAAGTTCTATCCCAATGGAGCTCGATAATACAGAAGGGCATGAGTGGTACGATTCCTCTGGTCACACCAGCGAGGATGCTTCTCTACTACCTTACTCCGACGGCCAATCTACGAGGGATAAGCATAAGAAGAATTCATTCTTGCGACGGGCAGCAAGCACAACTGCGAAATATGACAAGTCGGCGAGACTGAGGCTGAGCGGAGAATATTGGGAACGGTGGATAGGGTTCTTGAAGAGACTGCCCCAACAAAGTCCCCGCCAAGAGGGTGGAGAGGGGTAGCCATGTATTTATTCTAAGACAATAACTGCAATCCCTGCCAGACAGCGGCTAAGCGGGCCAACTTCAGAGAAAGTGAGAGGAGGGATTGCATATCTTCCACAAAATTCAATCTTATATACGCTACACCTGCGGAAGTTTCCCCCGCCGAACCAGATGCCGTAAGTGATGCGGGAAGGTAAGTCGGCGGGAGTCTCAGAAAATTTCGCAATAGCCGATATGTGGTGACTGCAAGGCCAGGATGGACCAGATAGGTTTCCCGTGACAGGAGAAGCATCCCACTCCCGTCTATGTCTGTAGTGCCAATGTTCTAGGGAGTATTGGTAGCAATACCAGTGGGAATAACAGAGTGAGGCCCCAAAGGTTCAGACAGCGGAAGCCAGGGATGTTGTTCCTTGACCAGGCGATTATTGTAACTGAATGTCCGGGAACGTTGCATATCGGGGTAAGTGCGGTGGGGAGTAAAAGGGGCATTTGCCTCCAATTCCCACCAAACTGCAACCAACCCCTCCGTCGCAGCAAGCAACAATCAAGATGGGAAACGGCAAGCACTCCAAGGCTCGCAAGGCTCGCAAAACCTCAGCTCCCAAAGAGAGTTCAAATACTCCGAAGACTCTCAAGGCTCACGAAACCCCGGACCCCCAAGAAGACACTTCGAAGACCCCGAAGACTCTCAAGGCTGCCGAAACCCCGGACCCTCAAGACACTTCCGAGTCGAAGACCCCGAAGACCACTCGCGAGGCCACCAAAGCTCCATTGACCGTTACGGTTCTCGAGATTTTCCAAGGTTTGTTCAATAGGTTCCTACCCTAAATAATCCTAATTACCGGTTTATTAATTTCATATTTAGCCTTTTTCTCGTTCCATATCTACTATTGGAAAGCTGTTTCGATTGCCTTTGCGATCAACATGCTTGTACTTTCCGTTGTGATGGACGTTTATCTGATTGGCGTTGCGGTTTGCACGGTTAGCAATCTTCTCAATTGCAATCCCGTCCCACCTGTCGGGTGTAACCCGAACCCCCCTCCGGACTGGCTGGATGCTGCTCCTACTTGGGTTAACACTCCCCCTTTGTGGTATAATATCTCCACAAGTGCGACGTACTCCGAGCCCACTGTCATCCAATGCTCGAATACGATAATACAATGCCCGGCCCTGATGATTGACTACTCTACCTCTACTATCCAATGCTCCGCCCCCGCAGCTCAACCGGAGGAGCCCCTGTCCCCAGACACAGAATCCAGCAGTGGTATCGTAACCGAATTGAAAAAACCTTCAACTAAATCACTTTTGGTAGTAGCCAGTGGCGTTACTGCTAGGAAGGAGGTTGCTGTCTGCCAAGGTGACCATTGCATACAGATTATTGATGGACAGCCATTGGAAGAGGAGGAGGAGGAGGGCGGGCTTGACGGGGGAAGTACAATAGAAGATGGAGGTGGCCATGGGAGTGGGGGTGGGGGCGGGGTAGAGAGGAGAAGTTCGACTGAAGATGGAGGTGGCGATGAGAGGGGGGGCGGAGGTGGACAAGGAGGTGGAAGGGCAGTGGCAAATAGTGGTGGGAGACTAGCGTTACCTTGGATACGTATGCACGTTTAGGAAAATACAATAGTTTGATTCCCCCAAAATAGTTATCATTTTAAATCTCTGTGAACGGGGCATTATGTTTGGTGGTAGCCGGAAGTCGGCTTGCAGGATTTATTGGGAGAGTGCGGAGCCCTACTGACAAGATATTGTGCTTCCTGCTTGAGCTTGGGCTGGCAATGGAGATGTTGTCAGCCGGGCGTATTCTGGGACTGGAGCGTTGAAAGTTGATTTTACAAGAACTAGAGTACAAACAAAGACCGGAGAAGCTTCATATTTGTCGAACTCTATCACCAGATACTTCAGTACCAATTTTAGTGATGAGCCAGGACAAGATTCCTACGATCTCCTCTTGGGGGTCTGCCTTCTCTCAGCAGCCGCCGTGTCCTCACTCTGTTTTTCTTGCTGTTTGTCGGGGGTAGGTGAAGGCGTGACGAATATAAGGTGTGAGCACGCCCTCGTCGCCAGCGTCGACTTCCGTAGGTGGAGGAGGAGATGAACTTCTCGTTTCAGAGGGGGTAACAGCGCCTTCAACTTAAGGCTCAACCTTCTGCCCAGAGTTTCCCGCTCCTGGAACCGCCTGTCCACCAGGTCTAGACACCGTGATAGAAGGTTCTCCACAGGGAACTGGTGTGATCCCCTTCCCGAAACACTCTGGGCCTGGGTGCTTAAAATTAATCGCGTAATCTGGTCGGAAACGAGGCATGTGCCACAAATATGGGCCTTAAACATACCCGGCAATGCCTCAAGCAGCGTTTTGAAACTAAAGCAACCCAGTTAGAGACCAAGTTTGTACAGGACAACATGGAAATGGGTCAACAAACAGCAAAGTATGTTTTTGTGTGGTATTGGGGAAACCGATAAAACGTAAAGGGGATGATGGCCGGGATGGGAGGGTAGGAGAAGCGAGGATAGTGAGGGGAGCGAGGACGATAAATGAGGGGAGGGGAAGAGGGGAGGGGAAGAGTGGAGGGGATGGGAGGAGTAGAGGAAGGGTTTCTGGGGGGGTCTAAATTACTGCCGAGTTTTTAGTACGTATTATCCTGTAAAGGGGCTAGCAGAGGGGAAGGACAATGAAGGAGAAATACCTGTGGATAGTAGCACCTCCGCTAATGGAGGAGGGATCTGTCTTCATTGCCAAATCAGATAAAGCTTAGCGAGCGAAACCAAAGTGCTCTCGATAAAGGTTCGGTATCAGGATCATCGAGATAGAACTACTCCTTTGTGCGAAGGGCAGCAACATATCAGCGCGAGGCCATATGCCCTTACATTGGCGTCTTAATCTTTCGTTGAAACCTGTTTGAATAGTTGGTGTAGATGCCCCAGTACAAGAATTGGGAAATAACCCCCGCCATTGGCCACCCATCTCCCGAGATAGCTTTGTAGACATCCACCATCTCCCTTCAGGCCCGGTATGGAACAGCATTAATTTGGGCTTCGGTTTCAGCTACATCATCCTTCAAAGGCTCGGTGCTAGGAACCATGCGAGGGATATTGGACAGGTGAACCCACTTGAGAAGATCGCCATCATTCCTAACCGCGTGGACGAAATAGCAACTACCGGTGTGATTTTTCTCTTTGACAGTAATGACGGCCCTAGCCAGATCTCTTCCGTTGGTAATTCGGACGACCATACAATGAGTAAGAGCGAAGGTACCTCTCATCGGAGTATCCTGGAATTTGTTCCCTTCAACGAATATGTAGTTGGTAGATTAAGCATATTTCGACGGGTAGGTTTCACCGGAATTCAGCCTCAGCCATAGGTTAGCGTGGGGAAGGGTGTCCTGGTAGGCGGACGCCGACAGTCTAAATGTTGTTTTTCTACCCTCCTCGGAAGCCGTCAGTCCGTCGACCTTGTCAATACCATCCGGAGGAGCCGTCGGTTTTTTTCAGCAAAAACACTCAACAACAGGGATCAGGCTCTCGGTACCGCTACAGAATCCGTTGTTAATGCAGGGATGTGTCCATTGTGGATTGCGTCGAGAATATCCTTGATAGGCTCATTCACTACCTTAGATGATAGCTACCGGTCTCTGAAGAATTCAAGTTCTTCCAATAGGTTGGCTAACAGCCCGCTCGAGATCTCCCGATTATAAAAGGGAATCCTTCTTGAGCTATAATTCAAAGTTCTTGTCAAGCGAAGGAACAAATGGGACAGCCTTCTAGTTGCGCCCTTAAGGTAGAAGAAGGAAATATTGCATATCCTGTGCATGGATGAGTTGAGCGTTGTCCTCCGGGTACTGGGTTGGAATTTTTTCCGCAGTAGCGGAAGGATGGCCAAATCGAGGTATCTTTCGAGTAGGGGAGCCGGTCGCTCAACGGGAGTGAAGTGTTCCTCAATATGTTGAATGAAATCTCCACTAAGCCGTTTTAAAGTGGGATCGGCCTGGCGGGACTCATGCTTGACGTACATGAGTTCAACCATGCGACGGAGGACCTCGGCATCCATCATATCTTCGAGATCCATGGCCTCCCCTTTAGAATTTCAATCAAACCAACTTTTTTTCGAAAATCAGCATGCAGGCGTTCGATGATATTGTCATGCTTGTTTTTAAGTTCGATGAGAGATTTGGCTTGTCAAGTGAGAAAATTGTCCGATCTAGCTCAGCCCTATGATGCAGGCGATTAGTTGAAAACTTTCAAGCAGCGAATCCCCATTAATACTCACTAGAATCCGACGCCACGGGTGGCAAGCTTGTAAATAGGGTAACCAGTCTCCGGCCGGATCGTTATAACACTTCTTGCAAGACCCTTATAGATCTTATCCAACTCGTTATCATCCAACCCCTCTACTTCGCAGATCGCTTTCCTGACCTAGAACATAATATCCATTAGAATGCCCCTGATTGTATAACAGACTAAGGTAAACTTACACTCAAGCTAGCATATGACTCATTCTGCGGAGAAGAGGGCTCATTCCACATCGGTATCCTACCAATTTCGGCCCCGTTCTCTACCTCCATCATCTCCATTCGGAATTCAACGCGTTGTCCTTAGGCTCCTAGCGCTCTTTTGATCTAGCAAGCATCGGTCCCCAGAGAATCCGGAAGAGCGAAGATGGTGGCTGTGCTGTCGACGATGGGAAGTGTTGGGAACAGCATTAATCTGAGACTTGGTTTCAACTACATCAAAGGCTCCGGGCTAGGAAGCATATGGAATCTGCTGAAGATGTAAACCAGCTTGAGAAGATCGTCATCGGTGGCCTGTGGGGGGGTTGCTTTGATGATAAATTTCAACACAGCCACGATAGCTGAAATCAATAAGGATGTAGACTCTCTCTCCTGGGGTTAGACGAAAGCCTCGCCATTATTCCAAACCGCATGAATCAAATGAACAAGCGGCTGTCCCCTAACTTGTGCGCGCCCGCAGTCGGACGCATCTGCTACGGCCGCATCAAGGGGAACCTTCTCATAACCAAACCAGAACCTGTAGTAAAATTCTTTCATCCAAATTTGCTTCTCCCCGTTATCTCGCATATATATGCCGAGCCACTCTCGGAGTGATAGCGGAACATTAGTGGTAAGAAATATTCGTCCCCCCACATTCCGGAGAAACAGGTATGGTTGTGGGACTGCCAGCGCCGGAGGGAGGAACTTCGGCAGGTGTGTGAGTGGGGGTAAAGGTATGGAACACAGTATAAGTATCGGTTACGGTTGTGGTGTGAATCGTGGTGGGTGTTTTGGCGGCGGCGTGAGTGTAGGGGGGGTGGGGGTGTTAACGGTGAGGGAGGTGTGAGTGACTGTTAAATTCCGAAATCGCCGATAAATTTGGGCTATAATACATTGTTAGTTTCTGTTAGCATTTGCCATCGTTATGCGAACTTACATGATGAGCAAGGCCAGCGTCCATGATGATCACAAAGTTACCCGTTGCGGGCTCAAGTCCATTGACGTATGCAGTTCCGCGACTCAGCTTCCCCGCTGGCGGTATCCGAACATTGCGATTAGCTCCAGAAAAGGTGATCAGTTGGTTTGCAACCTCGTGGGTGGCATCTGGAGAGGCATCGTCGACCATAATGAGGTCCCAGTCTTGCTTACTATTATTCGCATATTGATAAGAATCAAATAAAAAATCGCTAAATAAGGCTCAAGTTATGGGTAACAAACTGTTCGGTAAATGTCTTCTCGAGAAGCCAGGTAATAATAGACAAGTTCTTGGGATCATAATAGGTAAGGGAAGGAGAATTATTGTGTTCTTGTCCTTGCCAGACTCTGTTGGTTGACGAGGCGCCATTGTTTCGGGTGTTTTCCGTGAGAAAGGAGGAAGAAGTGGCAAGGATTGAAGTGTAATGTGCGGAGGCGGTGGATAGGGACGTTAGGGGAATCGACAGCGGTGGATGTGAGAAAGATAGTCGTTGTGAGGGTGAGGGTAGTAGTCTTGAGGGTAGTGGGGGGGGGGAAGGCAAGAGTGGTAGAGGGGATCAGAGGTGGCTAGAATAACGGAGACGGTATGGGTTCCCAAGATCTCTTGAATGGAAATGGAAGCTGGTTTTTTGTTTGTCTTGTCGTATGGGATGATGATTACCGCCAGCCAATGCGGGAAGTAATGGTGAAAGTGTCGGGCGTGATATGATGGAATGGGTCCCGAGTCGATGCTTATGGCTGAGCTCGGCTGCATGCTAATGAAGGGTGGTTGGGATAAGGAGGGTGTGCTCTAGTGACTCGTGATCGATAACACGAGGGCGGAGGGAGGATGTAAAATGAGGGGTAGAGTCCCTCGTGGCTGTTCTCGGTACACAGTATATGATGGAGATTGCCGGAAGGAAGGGAATCGGTGTTGTTTAATGGAGAGTCTTTATAGTCAGTAGTCGGCACCACTCACAATAAATTGAGTAGAGAGGATGGAGCTCGGGAGACTGTAAAGAGCGGGGTAAGATGGGCGTGGTGAGTGAAGATATCAAAAAAACTCCATTGGAAACTCACGATTAAGAATGAAGTTATCCCTAAACGTACTACTATTTCGTAAGGAAAGAGTGAAGAGGGTAAAAAAGCCAAAGGGGGAAAACACAAAGAGAAAAATTCAGAATATATCCATATAGGAGGAAGTTCTAACAGTGCCGTTAAGTTGTTGAAGTGATTAAGTAAGATAGCTTGAGGACAGGAGGATGATGCCTGTGGGAGTCTCATCGTTGGAGGGAGAAAACACTGTCCATATGTAAAAGACCGTTGCAATTTCAAACACACTTTACTGTGGAAACTGCCCTAGAAACTAATGAGCTCTTCCCAGATCGCGCGACAAAAGCCTCGCCATTCTCTCCAACCCTGTGAACTAAATCGGCAATGAACCGTCCCGGAACCCCTGCGTGTCCGCAGTCGAACACATCTGCTACGGCCGCACCGAGGGGAACTTTCTCATCCCCGAACCCGAGCAGGTAGTATAACTCTTTCCATCTATCGTTCCTTCCCTCCATTTTCTCGCGGATAGGTGCAGAGCCAGTCTCTGGGTGATAGCAAAACCTGAATAGCAAGGACGTGGGGTTCCGTAAAAACCCAAATGATCGGCCCATGCGCTATGTCGTTGGAGTTGCCTCCTCTGGTAAGGTCGAGTATTTTTTTGTTTTTTTATGTCTCTCGAGGCGCTCAGCCGCTCTATTTTTTCTATGTTCTCTACCCTTTTCCAGTGAAAGAAGAAATTTCGCATTGTTGGTCCTCTTGCGCTGGAAGGTGATCAAATGATAGTTGTCTCTCCACCCCGCAGCCATTTATTATATTATTACTTCCCCTCAGCCAAAAATCCTACCATGTAAATCGCCGGAAAAATTCACCCGAATACGATAACGCAAGCCTATAATCCGATATGTGACAAAGTCAAGGTATTATAAGAATCTAACCGCTACATAATAGCTGAGATATCCCCTAGCCACCAACGGTTTTATTTTTTTCTAAAAGTGAAAATTTGGTGAGCAAACTTAGTGTACTGTACTCGAGCACAAGGGTAAGTGGTGTGTCTTAGTTTATTGGTTGTCACCCAATTTCCCCTGCGGTGCCGAAAAAAAAACAAGCCACAAAATCCGTTTATCTGTGTTTGAGCGCCATTTAGTATACTAGTACATGTCCGTCGCCTGAATTAAGGGCCCCCCGAGTACGCTTAAAGATTGTGGGGGGGTGTGATTGCTCCCGGAAAAACCGCAGGATAAGGATACTAATAGATTAATGTTCTCGGTGTGATACTTGGCTGACTAGCCAGGTTTTCGTGGAGTCTCGTAGCGTTAAGCAAACAACAACATCTTGGTGCGGTTGCCCTTCATTCCGCAGGTGCTTCGCACGGTACTGTACTCGCCAAAAAAAAAAGAAAAGTTTGTCCCCGACTTTTACCCATACTCGGGGGTATTATACCAGCACCTCCTGCCATGAGCGAAGCACAGATATGAGCTACGCTCCCAGCGTGCAAGTAATGGTCGGGAGAGACTTTTTCTCGGCGAGTACCCCTAACGGGCTGTCACCTAGGCGTGGATCCCCATGCCCGAGAAGAGCATCCGGGCGGCTCGCGTTTATCAGTACGATACATACCTTGGCGCAGAAACTTGCGGAGAACATTTTAGATGGCCAAGTGCACACACCAAGCACAAGAATCCGCTCTGTTTCGTGCCACTGCCGAAAAAAAAAAACCCCCCAAAGCGTTTATCCAATCTTAGGAAGACAGGGAAACCACTGAAGAATACTTTATCGACCACTTTAATCCAGCATCTTATGCTGCGAATCTCTGGTTTACGCTCTCCTAAATTTCTTAAGTGTACTCGGGGGTGACTTAATTCGGGCGACGCCCATATATGGTGACTAGCGTTCAAACACTGGTAAACGGGGTTTGTTGCATTTTTATTTTGTGGGCGACACCCAACAAACTAAGACTCCCGCGCTTACCCTTGCTCTCGAGTCCGTTGGTTTCCCAAATGTTCACTGGTGGAAAAAAAAGTAAAACTGTTGGTGGCTAGGGCACGATCTCAGCTATCATCCAGGGGTTCTATTCTTGTAAAACTATGACCTTGTTGATACCGATCTGATTTTAGGCTTGCGTCGTTTACGGGTGGATTTTTTAGGCAATTTGTACGGTAGGATTGCTGGCTGAGAGCGAGGTTGAAGTATCATACTCAACTGCGGGGGTGGAGAGTCAACTATCGTTTCATCACCTTCCAGGGCTGGGGGATCCACTATTCTACTTTCGCCTTTCACAGAATTAGGAGAGAATGTTTTCGCAATCAAAGAGAGCCGCGTGTTACATCCATTTCGTCATGGCCTCGTAGTCTCGCTATCTCGCTACAGAGATGAAACCGGACACCTTACATCTAGTTTTCCTTCATCATCACTCTTACCACTATTCTCTACCCTCAACGAACCGCCCCTGACGAATTGACAAAAACTCCTATTCCACCTCAAATATTTTATCAACATGTTTTCACTTCGCTTTGCTATTCTCATCATCTCATCCCTACTAATCCCTTCAAGGCTCTGCGTGGCTCAGGGGGTCACGGAAATCATTCGACCAATAGGGACCTCGCCTCCGGGATGTATCGATAGCTACCTGGAAACCTTCGGCTTTCAATTTGTCGATCATCCAACCCCGATTGTCGAAACCCACTGCATCAAACCAAACAGTCTAAGGATGTTGCTCCAAAACGGCCGCTTAGTCGATCATCTCGGTCGAATTGGTTCCATCGTTGACAACCACCAGTTATGGTTTCATGGACCACCTGCCCGAGCGGGAACCATTTATACTGCGGGCTGGTCCCTTTGCCCGGATAACTTGATTGCCTTGGGTCCGCGGAGGCAGTTTTATGCATGTCCGAGTGGTGGTGGTAAGCTACCCCAAAATTTCAAACAGAAAAGGGCCGTAGGTATACTGACACGTGTACAGTTAACAAGATTTACGACATCATGGTTGCAAACGATTGCAGGCCGATATTTTTGAAGATTGTCCTGCTTGTGCCAGTGGAGTATTTCTTATAATTTTGTATATAGATACCGATCGTATACGTGAACGCTGAAATAAAGGAAGACGGAAGTGTATCAAAGGTTGACAATTTTCAGTGACTTGCACTCTAATAACTGGGCGTGAATGAAACTCTTAAATACACAAAACAATAACTACTTGTGCGCAGGTGTCACACCATTTCCCTTCTTTCTCAGGCTATTCCCTTACACCGGATACCCCGCTCTTCTTCCCTACTTTGCTATGTGTTCTACCCCTCTTCTCGCTGCCTTCACCGGGTCTAGACTCCACGCTGAATCCTCCGAGAACTTCTAGCATCTTCTTTCTTCGAAATCGATTACCAATACCGTAGGAGTTATAAGCTGTGATCGGTGAGCGCCGGTGATTAGCAATAGTATTGATGGGTTGGTCACTTGGTCACTTTCTGGGGGAATTTTTAATATGGGTGTGAGATTCGCCAGGTCGGTGGCGTGACTACAACACCGGTTGCGAGGGATGCTTAGTGCTTTGGGGGGGCATTACAGGCGATTCATAGACCGTCTTTGCTGGAGATTTTTATGGAAACTGGTCTGTGAATATGATCGCTTTAGACTTCCAAGTGATTCAAGATGACGAATGAGATGTGTAAGAAGTGAGGCTCGTGGCCCGTTTGGGATGTCCAATTCACAGTCAAGAGGACAGTACAAGAACCATGGATGTGAATCTGCATCTGTCGCATGAACGCCTCCGGGAGTAAATCTAAGTTATAGCCCCCTCGTCCAGTTGAAAGGTCAGAAACGAACACTGAACACTTCTCTGCCCGCCGATATCTTGTCGGGTCTGAAGCCATTGTCTTCACATCAATAAAACCCTTATCCTCTTGTCTATGGGCTCATCCAACTCCACGAAATGAATCTGCAATACGCCCATTAGCGCCACCCTACACAGCATGAGAATAACCAGGCCAGAACCCACCACTCCATCTCCCTTCTCTCCATGACTCACCTGAACTACCCTCCGTACCCTTTCCTCCCAGCCAGCCTTCCATCCCCCAACCTCCTTCACGACAACGGCTCCACCATCAAAGCAGCTTGTGACAACCTCTAGCACCTCCACGGTACCCCTCCCTCCGCCCCCACTAACCCTGCCACTACAACAATCTATTATTGAGCATTAAGTGTCAGGTATCGGGTGAGGACTCAATCCACGGCGGGCCGTCGGGGTACTAATCCGGAAACTCGATCGTGAACGGGAGAGCGGCAGATGAGTAATGTGAGCAATGGGTATCGTGCGACGCTGAAATGAGCGAGGATGATAGACCTGAGAAGTATGTTTTAGGCTTGCGCTGTGGGAGTTAGTAAGAGCATGTTAAGTAGGAAGGAATGAAGGGGAACAATTCTACGAGCAGGCCTTGCTTCTGGGCAGTAAAAACTTGAAGAAGATTTAGCGGGGCATCTTGCTCATCGGTTGAGTTGGTTGTTGGCGTTTCGGTTTTAGGCGTGCCGCACAATTGTGGGTTGGGTTAGGCTTCTCTGCACGGATGTTGTAGGTGTTTGGCGGGGAGGGAGCCGCGCAGGGATGGCTTACGGAAACAGGCATAAATCATGAAATTCTAAGTATTTTTTTTGTGGAACAGTGGCTGAGTCGCACAGAGTTACCGTATACGGAAGGCAGGGAATCTCTGTGTCTCAACCGCCCATGGGCTATATAACTCATTACCTATCATATAACACTATTACTGTAGTAAATCCGGTGTGCTAGGTTAGTACAAGCGCGGCTGATACTGTTCCTTAGCGCCTGTTTGGTCCCGATGGTTCCATTCCGTTGTCCCATACAAATGACTGTTTTCCTGCTATTCCAACAGGGGTGAACGGAATGGTTGTTTGGTAGCGACAGTTTGACAAATGTTGATGCTAACGTGTTTGGCTGAGCGCGTAAAGTTAACGGATCTAGACTACTGGTCAAACCTTTTCACAACCAAACTATCCTGAACTGAACCATCTACTACCCAGGATAAGCCCTAAACCTCAAGAAGCTTCCCCCCTCTTTATCGCGTTCCACTATCATCCCAATGGGCTACCTGCTGGTTTCTGGAGGAATGCAACAACTGCGTAAATTTGTTTGCCGCCGCCACTCCCCCTGCTTATAACACTTCGCCGTGGTAATTGCTTCCCTTCATCACTTCCAGAGTAACCTAGGACGAAAACCCAGTTTAAACATTCGGTGAAGGTCGATAGAAACAAGATGCGATACAGATACCCAAATATATCACATCCCGGTCTAAGACCCTCTACTGATTTCCCTAAGAAGCGAGGTAAAGGTTTGTCGGTTTCTGTATACCATCTAGAATTCGGGCAGGTGGGGGAGCTACCCCCCCTCCTCGATACCCACACCACAGCTTCCATCCCGAGTCTAGATGTCCTCCCCTTCCACCTTTTCATTCGTGCGAGGGTTGTCGCCTATGCATCCTCCAAATGATTACTTTTGGCCACCTCATTCAACTTTTCTCTTCACTAACAAACGGTAACCTTTCTCGGTATAGCGTTGATGTTGAGCGATTCAATGAGGAATTTACACACCGTCGTCAATACCAAATCATACATGGAGTGTGGACTATGGATACCTCTCCACATTGTTCAGAGATTTTCCGGTAATAGTTAGGATATCTTCGCGGAACGCATCGGACATTGCGTAGGGCATGGTGTATATCTCCAAATTCTCCCCTAAATATCTTTTTATATTTTTCGTGCTAGGGTTGATGGGTATTATAATCCCGGTGCCAAAATATCTTATAATTTCAGCCTCAATAAGAGGCCTCCCAGTGACAAATATTCGCGTCCTCGGTAACTCGTAAAGGATATCCTTCAGTGGCCCAAGAGGCTCCGGTGGATGTTTAGGAAAGCACTTGTCGAAAGGGTGGCGATAATGTAGCAACAACCGCTTCATCAGCTGCATTATAGCCGGAACTCGGAGACCTTGGCTGCTGAGCTCCACTCTCCCTTTTTCAAATGCCGTTCGCATGTGCTCCGGCACTACTTCACTAGAGACTAGCTTCTTTAAGGTCACTCCGATAGGATTCTATTGCGATTTCCATGATCAGTAGGAACAATCAGCCGTCAGCACTGCAACTGCAATAACATAGTTTACTAGCACATATGTAGCCTAGCGCACGCTCCAAGACCTGAAGTGAGTTGGATATGATTTGCTCTATCTATAATTTGTCAGAGATCTTGTAGCTTAGCGACAGCAAGCTCTGCCAATCCAGAGATCCGACTACGGGCTCTCTTTCGTATCTTTATTCAAGTCAGATAACCGTGGAATCCATTTTTTGCTCCCTCTTGATTTCATCCTCTCCTTCCTTCCCCTCCAGAGCACATCATCACCACAACCCCCGCTCTTCCCACTTCCACCCCGCTCTCATTCATAGAATGGTCCAGCAATCCGGAGACCTGCACTCTCCTTCAGTCTGTTCTGTTCTTTCACGAATCCGATCTATCTTCCTTTACAAACCTCCCCCCCTACTAATATTTTCTTCAATTAAATACCCTCCTCTAATATTCTCCCCACTATTTCTCACCTTTTCTACGTGTTACGAACTTACTAACCGCCCTCCGCTTCTGCTAATAATAAAACCCTGCGTTTTAGTGATATCTCCTATTTCTTTTTGCTTCTCGAATTTCCTCTCCTGGTCAAGTCCGCTGGAACGTCTGTTGCGCTGTTGACACAAGGCGGACCTGACGTAGCGCAAGCGGGTGGAACAAACTTTCTGGAGTCGTGAATACACTGGTACATTGTCTCCTTTTATATACAGCTCTATCGTCCTGCTTTATGATAAGAGAGGTTTCTAACTTTGGGCTCAGAAAGAGTGTTTTTCGTCATTCGTCGCGACTATGACCACAAAAACAAGAAGCTATCAACAACACCCTTTCCAAACATGAAAATCAAGAAGACTGCTACGGCCAAGCATGAGCGACTCTCGTGGGTTATCCCTTCTCTTATCTGCTTTGTCTCTTTCTTTGTTTGCCCTTCAATTCTGCCTTTAGATATCCTGTTGCATGCTAGGTGATGGTTCGTGACGTTGGGCTAATACCATGATCTCGTGCCTTAGGCTCCCTTTCTCAAGTCATTCATTACCACCGCTAGATCAATCCCTATACCAGAGCTTTTACCATTCCTTTCAAAGTTTCCCGTCCATTGGCTCTTCCTTCGTGGCGACTTATATCACTGGATAGCCTTATCGAAGCGATTCAACTCTATTTTAGAGGAGCAAGTACAAAAATCTAAGCTCAAAGAAGGGCCACAGACAATATTATGGGAACGCCAGTATGAAGAATTGGTCATTGGGATTTTGAAGATTAGTAGGATGCTCGTCGAGAGCTGTGGGAATCGAAGTCTCTATGGCAGCAGTGGGGTGCGTCCTATTTAAGATTTACCGTTTGTTTGGATATCGACACTGACTTTTCATAGTTTATGAATGACCTATGAAGACGAATATGGCAAGGAGGCTGAGGAGTGGCGGGAAGCTTTGTTTACCTTGGTGGTCTATCTACCAACCACTGCGCATGCTGGGTCATTGCTCGTATCTGCTGGTCTTATTCCCATCCTGGTGGAGCTCTTGCGACTACGTACCAAAAAGGCCCTTCGGAACATCCCAAAAGCTGTTAGTTTTTTGACTCGCTAATCTATTCCTGCTGTTGTCGCCACCTCAGCCGAGAGCCAGCTTCAGAGCCCGAGGTCACAAGATGAACAGAAAGAAGCCGAGAAAGCTGTGGCACTGAGAGACGGAAAGACTCCATGGTTCCAAAATGTTAAGACAATAAAGTTTCTCATCAGTCAGATCCCTTCAAGTGTCACTCCATTTTTGCAAGGTAAGCCTCTGGCGCGCATTCTCCTAGTTATGAAATTGTACTAACTCGGTGTTCATAGGTCTTAACAGAAGCCTCATTTCCAGGAGGAGCACCGATCTACTCCATAAACAGCATGCTTTCAAAATTTCCGAGGCCCTTCTGAGTCCATGTATGATCATTTGACATGGAAGACACTAGGTACTGCTGAAATACCCTCTATATTCCGGAAACTCTCGATCGTCCTAATGCTTCTGAAACTCTCGATAGTACTAAAACCCTCGATCGTCCTGGTTGAACCGCCGTAAGTTATCACAATCCAGGAGCTGAACGAACTCAGATCTGCCATCTGCGAGAGCCTTATTGATCGCTCTTTGGGTGTTCTCCGTGTCCATTCAACTGTCACCTTTGAGCTCTCGTCCCTCCTCACCAGCGCCTTTGGTAAGGTCTCAGAATCGTCAGATGTCAGGAAGGAGGTTGCCTCAGCAATATTGCAATCATTGATGTCACTCCAAGGGGATGATCTTCGGCCTTGTGCCAAAACTATAACGTCAACTTCTCACCTCCTCGGGCTTGTCCTTCAGAGCCAAAGCTTCTTTGACGCTTGTTTAGAGGACAACAAAGACCAAATTCCAGCCCTCATTGAATTTATCAAAATCAATAAGGGGGAACCCGCTCCATGGATCGCCAGTATCTTATTGGTGGTTGAGAAAGTCTCGCTAGAGTTAGCCCAACCCAAGCCAGTTACCTTTAGGTCACCTCCTAGTGATCAAGAGCCAGAAAGTATCGCCTAGTTGAATTCGTTTAAGATTTCTGATGCCGATCAGTCTGCACTTTTCGAGGTTGCTATGGGCGTGGTTTCGGTTCTCGGCAAAGATGAGGTTTTACCTTTGGCTGTGGCTCATGTTCTGGTGCTACTCACACGGAAGCGGGAGCTCGCAATTTGAATGGCCAAAGTGGATAATTTGCGGTGTCTATTCCATATGCTACGTTGCCAAGCCGCCGGAGAACAGAGCGTATCCAAGCGTCTATAATGCTTGTCCTTCGGGATATTATTGAAAACAAAGAGGTGCTGTGCTCAAAGCAATCATGAGGAACGAGATCCGCACATAGTTCCGGGGGTGTAAATAATAGGGAGGGAGGGGCGATTTCCAAAGGGAGAAACCGAGGCCATAGGGTCGTAGTTCTGCATTTGTGTAAAAACCATCACAATACTGGGGCCGGTGGGGTGGGTTTATGAGAGTTTAGCTAGCTGATTGGGAGTGATAAACTACACTCTATCGGATGGTGGAAGAGGCGATGATCAATGTGGTCCACGATTGAGAAAAGAAGTTTTACGACGACGAGGCAATTGCGCAAGGAGGTGAAGCTAATTTTCAGGACTCATGGTGCCCAAAGCACGAGATAATATTATCCCAAGAGATTGGTAATAATAAAAGACTTCGAAGGAATTCACCATGCCCCTTGATATAAAGATTCCCGGCCATAGTGACATTTGGTTATATGTAGTACTATAGGTTGGTGTTTGTGGGATCGTTGCTGTTGATTGGAGTATAATAGGTTATGGATTTAGGGCTCTTTGGTTATTATTTTTCTCTCTTTCTTGAACTATCCTCTTTACTGCATATTGGGCATCCCAAATGGGTCATGAGCATCACTTTTGATGCATCTCATTCGTTATCTTCACTTACTCGAAAGTCTAAAGCGATCATATTCATAGACCAGTTTCCATAACAATCTCAAGCAAAGACGGTCAATTAATCCCCTATAATGCCCCCCCAAAGCACCAACCAGTATAATAGTTACACCACCGACCTGGCGAATCTCACACTCATGTTAAAAATTCCCCCGGAAAGTGACCCAGCGACCATCCCATCAACACTCCACAAGCAGGACAATTTTCAAAAATATCGGCCTGCAATTGCCTGCAATCATCATGTCGTAGACTTTCCGAACTGTACACTTGTTAATATACCTACCGCCCGATTCTGTTTGAAATTTTCGGGTAGCCCACCGCGACCATTTGCACAGGCATAAAACTGCCTCTGCGGCCCCAAGGCGATCAGGTTATCCGGGCAAAGGGACCAGCCCCCGGTATAAATGGCCCCAGCTTGGGCAGGTGGTCCATCAAACTGCAACTGCCGGTTGGCAACGATGGAACCAATTCGACCGTAATGATCGGCTAGCAGGCCGTTTTGGAGGAACACCTTTAGGCTGTTTGGTTTGATGCATTGGATTTCGATGCCCGGGGTTGGATGATCCACATATTTCCAGCTGAAGATTTCCGGGTAGCTATTGATACATCCCGGAGGCGAGGTCCCTGGTGGTCGAATGATTTTCATGACTCCCTGAGCCATGCAGAGCATTGAAGGGATTAGTAGGGATGAGATGATGAGAATAGCAAAGCGAAGCGAAACCATGCTGATAGAATATTTGGGGTGGAATAGCAGTTTTTGTCAATTGGTTAGGGGCGGTTTGTGGAAGGTAGAGAATAGGGGTAAAAGTGATGAAGGAAAACTATGATATATATAAGGTAGGGGCTCCACTCTCTTCGTACGGGCACTGCGTGCAGCCAAGAGACGAGTCACGGTGCTAAGTTGCCAGTCATTCCGTAGGTGATTCGCACTGTACTAGTGGGCTAGTTGGCTGTTACCTAGGCGTCTATCGCCATGCTAGAGGAAGACATGACGCGGTGTATGAGACGCGCGGCAAAAATCGCTTAGCCCGCCCATCATTTCCTTCCCTACCATCCGTCAACCTTACGCTTGCCACACTTTCAGCTCGCGTCCTCCTTCTCCACTACGGAGCAAGTGTACTAGGGTAGGTCATGAATTCATGGTACAGAGCAGGGATCGGATGTGAGATGGCAGTGGTACAGCGCTTGCAAGCTGGTACCATATTTTTGTCCAAATCAACGCACTTTAGACAAAAATGGGGCTTAGCAGACATCAGAAAGCCAAATGATGGTGTGAGGGAGAATGTACCGGTGCTCCACTATACCGTGCGAGCTGGGCTATGGCACAGGTAAACAGCTAGCTAATGTGGTATCTAGCGGGTGTGTGCAACAACCTGGATTCAAGATGTTTCGCAACCGATGGTTGATCGCCGCCGCCACACCAGCTTGGAACACACCCCTCCCGAGTGTTCCAAAGGTGCCGTCTCGACGGAGGAATGACCACCCCTGCTCTGTACCATGAATTCATGCTCTACCCCAGTACCCCAGCCTAATTAAGAGGAAGGACACAGGAGCAGAAAGTAGATGGGCAAAATCATGAGAAGATTCCTCATCTTTGAGCGATCTCATAACATCAAGTCCCTTGGAATACAGGTTGCCACGGCGGGGATCTTGAGGAAGTGGCGGAAGTAGAGCGGGGAGCACTACGCTAAGTAACCTTCAACCAATCGGCCATAAACGCGGAAGATTTCTCGAAGCTTGATGAAGTATTCTTCAGTGATTTCCCTGTCCTCCTAAGATTGGATGAAGGCTTGCGGTTTTTTTCGGCAGTGGCACGAAACAGAGCAGATTCTTGTGCTTGGTGTGTCAGTTAGCCCCCCAGCGAGGGATAGCGTTATGCACTTAGCCATCTAAAACGTTCTTCGCACGTTTTTGCGCCAAGGTAAGTACTGGTAAACGCTAGCCGCCCTGAGATATTGTTGTCTACTTAACACCACGAGACTCCACGACAACCTGACTAGTCAGCCAAGTATCACACCGAGCACATTAATCTAGTATCTTATCCTGCGGTCTTCCGGGGGCTATTACACTCTCGTTAAATCTTTAAGCGTACTCAGGGGGTCCTTAATTCAGGCGACGGACATGTATAATAAATGCCACTCAAACACAGATAAACAGATTTTGTGGCTTGTTTGTTTTCGGCACCGCGAAAAAATATTTGGGTGACACCCAATAAATTAAGACACTCCACTTACCCTTGTGCTCGAGTATGATACATTAAATTTGCTCCCCAAATTTTCACATTTAGAAAAAATAAAACAGTTAGTGGCTATCATGCAGCGGTTAGATTTTTATAAAACCTTGACTTTGTCACATATCGGATTATAGGCTTGCGTTATCGTCTTCAGGTGATTTTTTCAGATTCATTCCATCATATCACGTCCGACACTTTGACCATTATTTTCTGCATGGGTTAGCAATAATCATCATCCCATACCACCAGACAACCAAAAAAGCCAGCTTCCGTTTCCATTCAAGACATCTTGGGAACCCCTACCGTCTTCGTTATTTTAGCCACCTCTGTTCCCGCTAACACTCTTGCCTTCCACCCCCACTACCCTCAAGACTACTACTATCATCCTCACAACCACTATCTTTTTTTCTCGCATCCACCGCCGCCGATTCCCCTAACGGCCCCACCCACCTCCTCCGCACATTACACTTCAATCCTAACTACTTTTTCTTCTTTTCTCACGGAAAACAATCGAAACAATTGCACACCATCAGCCAACAAAGTCTGGTAAGGAAAATAACACCATCGTTCTCCCTACCTTACCTATAATGACCGAAAAAACGCGCCTAATAACACACACGGGGTTGCAAACCAACTGATCACCCTTTATGGAGCTAATCCCAATGTTCGGATACCGCCTGCGGAGAAGCTGGATCGGGCAAGTGCATACGTCAATGAACTTCATTTCGCAACGGCTAACTTTGTGATCATCATGGACGCTGACCTTGCCCATCATATAAGTTCGCATAATGATGGCAAATTCTAATAGAAACTAATAATGTATTATAGCCCAAATTTATCGGCGATTTCATTCGCTTGAGAAGAGGAAAGATTATGGCACTGTTACTGGAACCCGTTATGCAGGCAAATGGGGAGTTTACGGGTGGGGCTTCAAGAACAACCTCGTTCCGTGTGGAGCGAAATTGCTTGCTTCTATTGTGTTGATGCCCAAAGTCAGTGGCTTGACTGGGAGCTTTAGGCTTTACAAGAGCAAAGTCTTGGAAATAGTCATCTCACAGACAGAGACCAAGGGATATACCTTCCACATGGTATGGTTTTTATCCTATATGGTATGGTTCTATTGCTAACACTTCCGCTACAGGAAATGATGGTTAGAGCCCGAGATCTTTGCAACTCAGTTGCTGGGGTGCCTGTCTCTTTGTTGACCGTATCCACGGTGACAGCAAATCGGGGGGAGACGAGATTGCGAAGTATGCTAAAGGGGTGTTCAACCTCTGGCTCAAGGTATAACGAGCCAATAATTAATCTCCCACGGCCGTCACCCTTTTTCCGGAATGTGGGGGGACTGTTCCTCAATAGCCTACTAGAGAGGTCGAGGCGCAAGGCAACATACTTGCGGAATGCCATGCGCGTTACCCCCCCCCACCTTCCCCACTTTTCAGAATTCAATCGTCACCCACATCTCCCGCACCGTTAACACCCCCATCCCTCCTGTACTCACGCCGCCGCCGAAATACCCACCACGATTCACACCACGACCGTAACCGATACTTACACTGTGTTCCATACCTTTACCGCTACTCACATACTTGCCGAAGTTCCTCCCTCTGGTGCTGGCAGTCCCACAACCATAGCTGTTTCTCTGGAATATGGGGGGAGGGGTATACCTTGCCACTCAGATTCCACTATCACTCCTGAGTGGCTCGGCATATATCCGAGAGATAACAGGCAGAAGGAACAATAGGATGCAAGAATTTTACTACAGGCTCTGGGTTGGTGATGAGAAGGTTCCCATTGATTCGGCTGTAACAGATATGTTCGGCGGCGGGCGCGCACAAGTTAGGGGACAGCCGCTTGCTCACTTGATTCATCCGGTTTGGAATCATGGCAAGACTTTCGTCCAACCCCCGGAGAGAGAGTCTACACACCAATGGATTTCAGCTATCGTCGCTGTGTCGAAAGTGATCATCAAAGCAACCCCCCCACAAGCCACCGATCACGAGCTTCTCAACCTGGTCAACCTCTTCAGCAGATTCCATATGCTTGCTAGCCCGGAGCCTTTGATGTAGTTGAAACTAAGTCCCAAGTTAATGCTTTTCCCAACACTTCCCATCGTCGACAGCACGGCCACCATCTTCGTTATTCCGGATTCTTTAGGGACAGATGGTTCCTAGATTAGAAGAGCGCTGGGGGCCTAAATACGGCGGACTATAGCGACCAAAACCGCCACTACACACAAATCTTGAAAATCAAAACCTGAAAATCGAAAAAAGTTAAAATATCGCTTA
>Ga0307507_10004591_pt1 | contig 24140 bp, 8 predicted proteins | sample 7_EM_MG_FD_207223 | JGI IMG/M metagenome (GOLD analysis project Ga0307507, IMG submission 207223) | Populus trichocarpa ectomycorrhiza microbial communities from riparian zone in the Pacific Northwest, United States - 7_EM | ecosystem: Host-associated > Plants > Roots > Unclassified | place...
TTTACGGCTATGTTATAGCCCTAATAGACCTCTACTAGGCGTAAAAGGCTATGGGGATAAATAGTTACTAGTCCCTATAGAAGGATAATATTAGGGAGTACCTAAAGATTCTATAATAGAGGGACGCGCAGTGGGAAAAGGACCAGTTTGCAGACAAGGGTAGAGATACACTGCTTAATGGATATATAGAGGACGAGTTCAAAAACGTCTACTGCTAGCTATAGGCCCGCGGAGACTCCTTGCTAGAATGCTACCTCCGCACGCTTATAGATATCCTACTAGGCTACTATATACTTACCTATAGTGGCAATAAGCGCTTCGCTAAGATCTTAGACCTATTTACCTTTAAATTTAAGGGCAAAGGCCCTACACACTATATGCCCCTAATATTTACTATATGTACTAGTAAGTAGAACCAGTATAGCCGCCTTAAGACTATTGGGGCTCTATATAATAAGAAGCCACTTATTTATATACTTAGTGGGCTAGCTTTCTACCTTCTATATTACTAAGACCTTAGCAATAAGCTGTTTCCGGACTTTAATAAGTGGTTAGCGTAGTATAATATCCACCTAATTAAGAGTAGTACTAGGGACTATAAGGCGGCCTTCTCATATAACTTATAGCGGGAGTAGATTGCTAAGGTGTTTTAGTATATTAGCGTCTTCTTGTAGAAGAAAACCTATATTAGATAAAGTACTGGCGCTAAAACGGCAGAGCTAAAAGGGGTTAATAAGGACTAGATTAGACGCGCTAGTAGGTAAAACTAGGAGTAGATAGTTAACTACTACTTAAACTCGCTACTATAGGAGTTTATACGGATAATAGCTAGCTATGCGCCGTAGATAGGCTGCTTTAAGATTTATAGGGTAAGCGTTGCCCCCCCTAATATACTATTATTAACAATCTGGCCAGAGCTAGACGTCTAAAAGGGTTGGTTTGGCCCTTAGGTTAGCTAGATTAATAACCTTGTAGCTATAAGCGCTATGAACCTCTTGTTTTACCTCTGGGAGGTTATCCTATAGGACTTAGTAGTCCTTTATAAGATGTTCCTAAGTAACCCTATATAGTACCACCCTGTTTTCTAGTATAAGGCCTATCTACCCTTCGCACAGAAGGTTGAAACTTGCCTATAGTAGGAGGAAGAAGGCCCTAGCTAGCTATTAATACTCTACTAAGCCGTACTGGCTATCGCGGACTACCTAAAGACTATAGACGCCTGGAATGACCAGAGAGCATATAAGAACGACTAGAGATTATATAAGCTATAAGTATTGTTTAACTGTATAGCCAGGTCCTAGTGGGCGTAGTCTTTATAGCTTTAATTACTTATGTCTAGCAGCCTTACCTTTTAGCTTGAGGTCCCTTTGGTATTTATATATCTATATCTGACGGTATACCTACTAATAGTATACTTACCGGCGCCGCCTTTATCTGTTGCGGAATTGAGCTGGTACGCGTTAGCCTAGGCAAACGCTATAGCTTTCCCTTCGCTGGCGCTGTTGCAGCTATAGCTATAGCTGCAGTAAGGGCCTAAGTCTAAGTAGCCGCCTGTGTATTATATGTGCCGCGCAGTAAAGTCTATATGGGCCCTTTGGCGTAAGTGGACTAAAGGGCTTAGAGGTAATCCTTCTATAGCAGCGCTAGATTCTAAATAGGGTAGTAAATAGTAGGCTAGCTGGTAGAATAAGCTCTAGTGGTACTCCCTACGGCTTAAGGTTATTAAGGAGATTAAGTAGGTCGCGTAGGCCTAGAGGGTTAGTAAGGAAGTAGCTATATAGTAGGTTAATCTATAGCAGGAGTAGATATAGTGCTCGCTAGATTAGCTTTATAAATGGCTTTAAGTAAGTAGAAAAGCTTTAAAATAGTATATAAGGAGTCCTCTATTAAAGCCTTTATCTATAGCCCCTTAGGTGCTTATTTTAGTGCGGTATAAGTTTAGTGGGGTACTTATATAATGGCGGCGCCTAACTTAAAACGTAGATATCTTTATTAACCTATAGCTAATTCTTGCTATTCTAGTATAAGTAGAGAGCTCTCGGCCAGCTCTATGCATAGCGCTTAATAGGTATTGAGAGCGTGGCGTTACTGGCAATTAAAAATCAACTGTGGACATAGGGTAATATCCACATATACTAAATGTATAGGCCTCTTTACCTATAAAATCTAACTTAGCTGCTAATTTAGCCACACAAAACAAACCGTAGATATACTATTAGTGTTAACGGCTTGGCTAAGCGCCTGCTTAGTTACTGAGCCGCATATAATATATACAACCCCCATTAATATTCGTGGATGTTAACGGCCAAGCCTATAGCTACGTTGTGAATATCTTTAAATGTCTTTACCCCCACTAATTAAGTTGCTAATGTGCGTGTACTATTGGCCTATTGGCCTAGCTGTACGCCATGTATTTACCCTATGTGGTAAGGTTACTTATCTTATTGCTGAGCGGCCGGTAGGTAAGGTAGGTATACTTTCTTTACCTCTTTTCCCCAGTCTGCATCTGCGTATATTTAAAAAATAGGAACCCCCTCTAAGGCGCTACTTCTCCAGCAATATCCTATTTTAAAAATGGCGTTAATTAGTTGCGTAGAGATTAACGTTGCGAATAATACCAAACTATACACTAACACGCAGAGTATCCTTGCCCTTATATATGCCGAGAGGCCTAAAAATACGTCTCTAAATTATAAGCCAAAGTAGAAGGAGTTTAAGGTAGGTAGCTAGGTGCTTTGCGGAGTAGTATACTTATAGCTAACGCGTGTCTTTCTAGGCCTTTTATAAGAAGAAGTAGTACTATAATAGCAATACTATTACGGAAGAAAAGCTACTTCTTTTCCTTATTAAGGAGGTTATAGGCCGGCCACTAAAAGTAAAAAGCTGTAAGGTTAGTAATAATGTACCCTAGAATAAGACATAGCTCTTCTAGCGCTTAGTTTGCGGCTATATTATAGCCCTAATAGACCTCTACTAGGCATAAAAGGCTATGGGGATAAATAGTTACTAGTCCCTATAGAAGGATAATATTAGGGAGTACCTAAAGATTCTATAATAGAGGGACGCGCAGCGGGAAAAGGACTAGTTTGCGGACAAGGGTAGAGATACACTGCTTAATGGATATATAGAGGACGAGTTTAAAAACGTCTACTGCTAGCTATAGGCCCGCGGAGACTCCTTGCTAGAATGCTACCTCTGTACGCTTATAGATATCCTACTAGGCTACTATATACTTACCTATAGTGGCAATAAGCGCTTCGCTAAGATCTTAGACCTATTTACCTTTAAATTTAAGGGCAAAGGCCCTACACACTATATGCCCCTAATATTTACTATATGTACTAGTAAGTAGAACCAGTATAGCCGCCTTAAGACTATTGGGGCTCTATATAATAAGAAGCCACTTATTTATATACTTAGTGGGCTAGCTTTCTACCTTCTATATTACTAAGACCTTAGCAATAAGCTGTTTCCGGACTTTAATAAGTGGTTAGCGTAGTATAATATCCACCTAATTAAGAGTAGTACTAGGGACTATAAGGCGGCCTTCTCATATAACTTATAGCGGGAGTAGATTGCTAAGGTGTTTTAGTATATTAGCGTCTTCTTGTAGAAGAAAACCTATATTAGATAAAGTACTGGCGCTAAAACGGCAGAGCTAAAAGGGGTTAATAAGGACTAGATTAGACGCGCTAGTAGGTAAAACTAGGAGTAGATAGTTAACTACTACTTAAACTCGCTACTATAGGAGTTTATACGGATAATAGCTGGCTATACGCCGTAGATAGGCTGCTTTAAGATTTATAGGGTAAGCGTTGCCCCCCTTAATATACTATTATTAACAATTTGGCCAGAGCTAGACGTCTAAAAGGGTTGGTTTGGCCCTTAGGTTAGCTAGATTAATAACCTTATAGCTATAAGCGCTATGAACCTCCTGTTTTACCTCTGGGAGGTTATCCTATAGGACTTAGTAGTCCTTTATAAGATGTTCCTAAGTAACCCTATATAGTACCACCCTGTTTTCTAGTATAAGGCCTATCTACCCTTCGCATAGAAGGTTGAAACTTGCCTATAATAGGAGGAAGAAGGCCCTAGCTAGCTATTAATACTCTATTAAGCCGTACTGGCTATCGCGGACTACCTAAAGACTATAGACGCCTAGAACGACTAGAGAGCATATAAGAATGACTAGAGATTATATAAGCTATAGGTGTTATTTAACTATATAGCCAGGTCCTAGTGGGTGTAGTCTTTATAGCTTTAATTATTTATGTCTAGCAGCCTTACCTTTTAGCTTAAGGTCCCTTTGGTATTTATATATCTATATCCGACGGTATACCTACTAATAGTATACCTACCGGCGCCGCCTTTATCTGTTGCGGAATTGAGCTGGTACGCGTTAGCCTAGGTAAGCGCTATAGCTTTCCCTTTGCTAGCGCTGTTGCAGCTATAGCTATAGCCGCAGTAAGGGCCTAAGTCTAAGTAGCCGCCTGTGTATTATATATGCCGCGCAGTAAAGTCTATATGGGCCCTTTAGCGTAAGTGGACTAAAGGGCTTAGAGGTAATCCTTCTATAGCAGCGCTAGATTTTAAATAGGGTAGTAAATAGTAGGCTAGCTAGTAGAATAAGCTCTAGTAGTACTCCCTACGGCTTAAGATTATTAAGGAGATTAAGCAGGTCGCGTAGGCCTAGAGGGTTAGTGAGGAAGCAGCTATATAGTAGGTTAATCTATAGCAGGAGCAGATATAGTGCTCGCTAGATTAGCTTTATAAATGGCTTTAAGTAAGTAGAAAAGCTTTAAAATAGTATATAAGGAGTCCTCTATTAAAGCCTTTATCTATAGCCCCTTAGGTGCTTATTTTAGTGCGGTATAAGTTTAGTGGGGTACTTATATAATGGCGGCGCCCAACTTAAAACGCAGATATCTTTATTAACCCACGGCTAATTCTTGCTATTCTAGTATAAGTAGAGAGCTCTTGGCCAGCTCTACGCATAGCGCTTAATGGGTGTTGAGAGCGCGGCGTTACTGGCGATCAAAAATTGACTGTGGACATGGGGTAATATCCACATGTACTAAGCGCATGGGCCTCTTCGCCTGCAAAATCTAACTCAGCTGCTAATTTAGCCACACAAAATGAACCGTGGACATACTATTGGTGTTAACGGCTCGGCTAAGCGCCCGCTTAGTTGCTGAGCTATATATAACACATATAACCCCCATTAATATTTGCGGATGTTGACGGCTAAGCCTATAGCTACGTTGTGAATATCTTTAAATGTCTTTACCCCTGCTAATTGAGTTGCTAATATGCGCGTACTATTGGCCTATTGGCCTAGCCGTGCGCTATATATTTACCCTATGCGGTAAGGTTACTCATCTCATTACTAAGCGGCTAGTAGGTAAGGTAGGTATGCTTTCTCTACTTTTTTTCCCCAGTCTGCATCTGCGTATATTTAAAAAATAGGAATTCCCCCTAAGGCGCCGCTTCTCTAGCAGCGTCCTATTTTAAAAATGGCGTTAATTAGTCGTGTAGAGATTAACGTCGCGAATAATACTAAACTACGCGCTAACGCGCAGAGCATCCTTACCCTTATATATACCAAGAGGCCTAAAAACACGTCTCTAAATTATAATCTAAAGTAGAAGGAGTTTAAGGTAAGTAGCTAGGTGCTTTATAAAGTAGTATACTTATAGCTAATGTGTGTTTTTCTAGGCCTTTTGCAAGAAGAAGCAGTACTATAATAATAATACTATTATAGAAGAAAAGCTACTCCTTTTCCTTATTAAGGAGGTTGTAGGCCAGCCACTAAAAGTAAAAAGCCGTAAGGTTAGTAATGATATACCCTAAAATAAGACGCGGCTCTCCTAGCGCTTAGTTTACGGCTATATTATAGCCTTAATAGACCTCTACTGGGTGTAGAAGGCTATAGAGATAAATAGTCACCAGTCCCTATAGGAGGATAATATTAGGGAGTACCTAAAGATTCTATAATAGAGGGATATGTAGCGGGAAAAGGACCAGTTTGTAAATAAGGGTAGAGATATATTACTTAACGGATATACGGAGGACGAGTTTAAGAATATCTACCGCTAGCTATGGGCCCGTGGAGACTCCTTACTAAAATGCTACCTCTGCACGCTTGTGGATATCCTACTAGGCCACTATATACTTACCTACGGCGGCGATAGGTGCTCCGCTAAGATCTCAGACCTATTTACCTTTAAGTTTAAGGGCGAAGGCCCTATACGCTGTATGCCCCTAATATTTACTATACACGCTAGTAAGCAGAACCAGCATGGCCGCCTTAAGACTATTGGGGCTCTATGTAATAAGAAGCCGCTTATCTATATGCTTAGTGGGCTAGCTTTCTACCTTCTATATTACTAGGACCTTAGTAATAAGCCGTTTCCGGACTTTAATAAGCTGTTAGTGTAGTATAATATCCGCCTAATTAAGAGTAGTGCTAGGGACCATAAGGCGGCCTTCTTATATAACTTATAGTGGGAGTGGGTTGCTAAGGCGTTTTAGTATATTGGCGTCTTCTTATAGAAGAAAACCTATATTAGATAAAGCGCTGGCGCTAAAACGGCAGAGCTAAAAGGGGTTAGTAAGGACTAAATTAGATGCGCTGGCAGGTAGAACTAGGAGTAGATAGTTAGCTACTACTTAAACTTACTACCGCGGGAGTTTATGCAGATAATGGCCGGCTATACGCCATAGATGGGCTACTTTAAGATTTGTAGGGCAAGCGTTGCCCCCCCTAATATACTACTATTAATGATCTGGCCAGAGCTAGATGTCTAAAAGGGTTAGTTCAGCCCTTAGGTTAGCTAGATTAATAACCTTGCGGCTATAGGCGCTATAAACCTCCTATTCTACCTCTAGGAGGTTATCCTATAGGACTTAGTAGTCCTTTATAAGATATTTCTAAGTAACCCTATATAGTACTACCCCATCTTCTAGCATAAGGCCTATCTACCCTTTGCGTAGAAGGTTGAAACTTACCTATAGTAGGAGAAAGAAGGCCCTAGCTAGCTATTAATACTCTACTAGGCTGTACTGGCTATTGTGGACTGCCTAAAGACTATGGACGCCTAGAATGACCAGAGAGCACGTAAGAATAACTAGAGATTACATAAGCTGCAGGCGTTATTTAACTGTATGGCCGAGTCCTAGTAGGCGCAGTCTTTGTAGCTTTAATTGCTTATGTTTAGTAGCCTTACCTTTTGGCTTAAGGTCCCTTTGGTATCTGTATATCCGCGTTTGATGGTATACCTACTGACGGCATATTTACTGGCGCCGCCTCTATCTGTTGCGGAATTGAGCCGGTACGCGTTGGCTTAGGCAAGCGCTATAGCTTCCCCTTTACTGGCGCTGTTACAGCTACAGCTGTAGCTGTAGTAAGGGCCTAAGTCTAAGCAGCCGCCCGTGTATTGTATGTGCCGCGCAGTAAAGTCCATACGGGCCCTTTGGCGCGAGTGGACTGAAGGGCTTAGAGGTAATCCTTTCGTAGTAGCGCTAGATTCTAAATGGGGCAGTAAATAGCAGGCCGGCCGGCAGAATAAGCTCTAGTGGTACTCCCTACGGCTTAAGGTTATTAAGGAGATTAAGCGGGTTACGTAGGCCTAGAGGGTCAGCAAGGAAGCAGCTATATAGTAGGTTAATCTACAGCAGGAGCAGATACAGTGCTCGCTAGATTAGCTTTATAAACGGCTTTAAGTAGATAGAAAAGCTTTAAAATAGTATATAAGGAGTCCTCTATTAAAGCCTTTATCTATAGCCCCTTAGGTGCTTATTTTAGTGTGGTATAAGTTTGGTAGGGTACTTGTATAATAGCGGCGCCCAACTTAAAACGCAGATATTTTTATTAACCTATAGCCAATTCTTGCCATTCTAGTACGAGTAGAGAGCTCTCGGCTAGCTCTACGCATAGCGCTTAATAGGTGTTAAGAGCGCGGCGTTACTGGCGATCGAAAATCGACCGTGGATATAGGGTAACATCCATATGTACTAAGCGCACGGGCCTCTTTGCCTGCAAAATCTGACTTAGCTGCTGATTTAGCTACACAAAACGAACCGTGGATATACTATTGGTATGCGAGGCCCGGCTTATCCTTAGTTAGCTAGGAAATTATGTGTTTAGCTAGCCACTTGGGTCAGATTTAAGGATCTCTAAAGCGCCATAAGTGCCAAGCTGTAAAAGTATATATATTAGGGACCACCTGCTAATCAAACCGCTAATAGATACCGACTATACGGTAATTAGGGCCATTAGGGCCTTAAGTATATATAAAAAAGTCCTCCCTACCTAATCCTCAATTATGGTAGCATATCTACTATTATACCTATTATATAAGATGGCGCTAACTAACTATATAGAGATTAATATCGCCAATAATGCTGAATTACGCGCTAATGCGCAGTATGTCCTTGCCCTTATATATACTACTAGGCCTAAGAATATGTCTTTAATATATAAACCAAAGCAGAGAGAGTTTAAGGTAAGAAGGATATAATACCCCTATTACGCCCTATGGCTAATGCATTGTCCAGCCAGCTCTAGGCCTTCTATAAATGGAAGCAGTACTATAATAGTAATACTGTTATAGAGGATAAGCTACTTCTCTTTCTTATTAAGGAGGTTATAGCCTAGCCCTTAAAAGGGAAGAGCTGTAAAGCTAATAGTAATATACCCTAAGAGGAGACGTGTCTCTTATGGCGGTTAGATTATAGCTATATTACCGCTCTAATAGACCTCTATTAGATACAGAAAGCTATAGAAATAAATAGCTACCTGTTTCTGTGGGAGGACAGCGTTAGGGAGTACCTAAAGACGCTATAGTAGAGGGACGCGCAGTATAAGAAAGAGCAGTTCGCTGATAAGGGTAGAGATACTCTCCTTAACAGCTATACTAAGGAGGAGTTTTAGAGCGTCTGCCGTAAGCTCTAGACTAGGGGCGCTGTCTTATCCCTAGAGTGCTACTTCTATATGCTTATTAATATCCTGCTAGGCCACTATATACTTACCTATAGTGGTAATAAACGCTCCACTAAGATCTTAGATCTATTTACCTTTAAGTTTAAGGGTAAAGGCTCCACATACTATATACCCTTAATCTTTACTACGCGCATAAGTAAGCAGAACTAGTATAGCCGTCTTAAGACTATTAGGGCCCTATGGAATAGGAGACCGCTTATTTATATACTTAGTGGGCTAGCCTTCTATCTCCTATACTACTAGGATTTTAGTACTAAGCTATTTCTAGACTTTAGTAGGCGCTTAGTATAGTATAATATACGCCTAATTAAGAGCAGTATAAGGGACCACAAGGCGGCCCTCTTATACAATTTATAGTAAGATTGGGTTGTAAAGGCCTTCTAGTATATTAGCGTCTTCTTAGAGAAGAAGATATATATTAGGTAGAGCGCTAGTGCTAAAATAGTAGAGCTAAAGGGGGTTAGTAAGGACTAGATTTAATACGCTAGGAGGTAGAACTAAGAGTAGATAGTAAGCTGTTACTTAAACTCTCTCCTATAGGAGTTTATAAGGTTAATAGTAGGGCACCCCTTATAGATAGGCTGCTTTAAAATCCGCTATATGGATATTACACCGCCTAATATACTGCTATTAATAATATGGCCCAAACTAGATAAATAGAAGGGCTGTTTTAGCCCGCAGCTATACTAGATTAATAACCTTACTGCTATAGGGGTTATAAGCCTTCTCTTTTACCTCCGTAAGGTTATTCTACAGGACTTAGTAGCCCTCTATAAGATATTCCTAAGCTATCCAGTATAGAGCCACCCTGTTTTTTAGTATAAGGTATATAAGGCCTTTATATAGGAGCTAAAGCCCTACCTATAGGAAGAGGGGAACCTAAACTAGCTATTAATTCTCTACTAGGCTATACCACTTCTTACTAACTAATTAAAGGCTCTATATACTAAAAATAAGCAGATAGTTAGTAAAGTTAAGGGCTTATTAAACCGTTTAGATAAGTCCTAGGGAGCCTAGTCTTTATAGCTTTAACTGTTAATATCTAAAGGCCTTACATTTTAACTAGAACCCCCTTTAGCTACAGCAGCAGTATGCCAGTCTATTAACCCCCTATATCTGCCTATAGAAGCAGCCCCTTTAGCTCTATTTATTACGGAATCTAGCAGATATACGTCCGCTTAGGCAAGCGCTATAGGCTCTCCTTCCCATATAGCTTTCCCGCCACCGCCGCTGTAGCTGCTACTGCCACCACTATAGCCGTTACTGCTACCGCCACAGCCGCTACTGCCACCGCCGTAGTTGCTACTGCTACCACTATAGCTAGAGCCGTAGTCCCAGCTAAAGCCTAGGTCCGGGTCTCCTCCTATATACTATATAAGCCATACAGTGAACTCTATATAGGCCCTTTAGCGTAAGTGGACTAAAGGGCTAAGGGGTAATCCTTTTATAGCAGCGCTAGATTTTAAATAGGGTAGTAGATAGCAGGCTAGCCAGTAGAAGAAGGTTTAATAGTACTCCTTATAGCTTAAGGTTATTAAGGAGATTAAGTAGGTTATATAGGCCTAGAAGGTTAGTAAGGAGGCGGCTATATAGTAGGTTAATCTATAGTAGGAGCAGATGCAGTGCTTACTAGATTAGCTTTGTAAACGGCTTTAAGTGGGTAGAAAAGCTTTAAAATAGTTATATATATTATCTATATCTAAATTCTAATAAGTTCTATTAAAGCCTTTGTCTATAGCCCCCTAGGGGCTTATTTTAGTGCGATATAAGTTTAATAGGGTGCTTTAGGGTGCTTTATAATAGCAGCGCGCAACTTAAAATATAAATAACTTTATTAACCTATAGCCAATTCTTGCCATTCTAGTATAAGCAGAAAGCTCTTAGTAGGCTCTATATATAGGGCCTAACAGGTGTTAAAAAAGCGGCATTACTAGCAATTAAAATTTAACTATGGATATGGGGTAACCTCTATAGTTATTAAACGCATAGGCCCCCTTTGTCACGAAGTTCAAAATAGATAAGTTCATTGATGAAATGGGTTAATTGATTGATGATCTTGTATCGTGTCTTTTTGACCTTAATCTGACGTGTCTTTAGTGACGTGTCTTCGTGCACGTGACTCGTGCACGTAACCCACGCCTTTAGAGAATATAGATTATCTAACACACCCCCTTAGCTTTAAGCTCTTTGAGGTCAAAGCTAGCCACCTTCTTGTGTCCGTTAATGAGTTAATTAAACCATAATCTTATCTAAATCCTTCTATCTTGCTCTAATACTGTCCCTTAGGTCCTCTAGTTGCTTCTCCTTATCTAGCTGCTCCTTAATATCCACTATCCCAATTATATTAACAAAGCTTTAAAACCTCTGCTTAGGCAGGGCCTTTATAAGTCCATTAGCAATTATCTCCTTTATCGCTGTCTATTAAAATCATACTTATCTTATTGCGTATTCCTAACATAGCCAGTGTTAATAGATATTAACGTATTGGAGCTTTGTAATTAGCTTTACTGTGTCTTTTATAATTAGTTAGAGCGTCTATGTGTTGTTATATTTAATAATTAAGGGCTTGTTTAGGCGTAATGTTATTACTTTAAATAGCCTGCTGATAAAGATAGCTTCCTTTACTGTCTATAATAGGGCTAACAACTCAGCTTCTATGCTCAACGTTATTACCATACCCTGCTTATTTGCTCTTCAGGCGATCGGCCCCCTAAATAGCTTTATAATGTATCCTTGCGAGCTCTTTCTGTTAACGGAGTTGTCCGCGAATGATGCATCGCTGGCATAGATAAATGATTACGCTTTACCTCTACCGTCTCTTCCGTTATCTTGTCCTTTGTTGCGTATTCCTTTATCTTTCCCTCTACCGTTCGTTTCTTTCTTGTCTCCTCTATAGTAGATTGCTCTGCTCCTTGTGCTATATAGGTACTGGATTACTCTATTTGCCGCTTAATAGTGCTCTTAGCTTAGGTTCTAATTAAACCTTGCCAGCTGTAATACTACAAAAGCAATATCTGGACGCGTTGTAGTGGCTACATAAAGTATTAAACCCATTTTTCTCTGATATAGCATCGTAGAAGCTGCTTCTCTTGGTAGGGACATAGGACGGACTAGTAGGTCTATATTAGGGGACGGAAGCGTCAGACGGATCGATTGGTGATTAGTAGGGAGGAGTTTAGATTCTACTATAGGAGTGTCCAAAAGACGCCCTATAAGATCTATCTTATACTAATTAGCTATCTTCTTAATATAGGCTTCCTGGGATAGCCATAGGAGCCTCTAGCTATAATTATATAGCACGTGGATTTCTAGGAACTATTTTAGCTCGCTAAGGATACTTATCTAGTATTCCTTGCATAGCTCCTTAATTACTTCTTAAGCTTTCTTCTTATCTGTCTTTTAGTAGCAGAAGACAATATTGTTAATATAGAAGAAGATGACTATTCCACTTTTTAGCATAACACACGGCTCTTAAGGTACCTCTTTAAAGCCCAATTTATTTAACAAGCTCGTGAGATTCTTCTGCCATAACAGTAGTGATTGTTATAGTCCGTATAAGGCTTTTCTTAAGCGCAGTACTTTGTCTGTCTTTCCTTTATTAAACCCTGGCGGTAGCTTTATATAGACGACCTTGTTGAGATCGTAATAGATAAACGCATTAACTGTATCTATTTGTGTCGTCTCTAGGTCGAATTTTGCGGTAATTACCATAAGGGTTCAGAAGGTTATACTAGCTAATATAGTAGCTCTCGTAGGTAGGTCTCCTGGGGCCTATTGATTTCCGCATACTACTAAGCGTGCCTTGCATTTCTGGAGAAATCCGTACTTATCTGTCTTGTAGACGAACACCTATATTGAGCTAAAAACCTGCTGTCCCTTTATATACTTCTTATCTGTTTCTTAAAACGACCTTATTTGATAATAGGATTGGAGGTAGGCTTGTTAAGCTTTTTAGAACTAATCTTAAAGAGGATACATATTAAGGTTACAGATTAACTAAAGTGGCGGAGGTAAGTTCTTCCTATATAATCTAATATTATATATTCTGCCTGATTTTAGCTTGCTGTTATTAAGTTAACTGTTAAGGTTAAACTTCCTTCCTGCTAAGAAGGCGCCTTAATAGGCTAATATAATCCTTTTGGTAACAAAGTCTTTAAACCTATTATTATAGGCTTCCTTGAACAAGTCTTTAACTAAGTTATTAAACACCCCCTAAGTGTAAAACCCGTCTCCTACTCGGCTGATGATGTCCTGATTAGTACCTTATATATCTGACTTTATAGGATACTCGACGTAAAAGGTATATGGAGATTCTTTGTCTTCTTCTATTAGAGGTGGCGTATAATACACATCTTTAAGAGCTCTTGCAAGGTTAAGATCTGCTGACTTATTAAAGGCTTAAACTGGCTTATTGTTAACATCTTTCTTTTAAATTAATAGTTTAAATACTTTATTATTATCTTCTAGGAGAACCTCGTTCTTAGTTAGGGTATTAGGGAGTTAAATCTTCTTAATTAGCGTATCTAATTCGGCGTGTAGATCCTTTAAGATGTCCATTTACTTTCCGTTAAAGAACGTCTTTTTATTAAAGATGACATCCCTAGTAAAGATAATAATACCTTTATATAGGATCCAGATCCTGTAGATATTGGTAGAGTTATAGCTAACAAGGTAGCCAATATAGGCTCGCGGATCTAGCTTGCTTAGCCTTTTCTTCTTTAGCTGGGTATCTAACGTCATCGCATACGCCCTACAGCCGTAGGCCCTTAGGTGCGCTAGTTGCGGCTTTCTTAACCTATTAGCTAGGTAGGTATGGAACCTCTTATATAGTAATTTCCATCTATTGCTTTCTCGTGGCGTTTGATCTTAAAAGTAGACTGTATAGTTAATAATCTCGTTCCATAGATTATGCGGTAGCTTGGCAGCAATTCTTATTACTTATATTCTCTTAATGATTATACCCCCTGAGTATTTGGCGGTACCGTTCTAAGCTTAGGTATATAGCGCCAAAGGCTTAAATATAATCCCTTAAGTCTGTAGCCATTTAAGAGTTCTCTTTCTCCCTAGCTTGTTGTCTGATCTAATAGTGTTAACTTTAAGGTTATACCTCAGACAAATCTATTAGATGAAATCTTTAAGTACTTATAGTATTTTCTTCTCCTTGCTATGCGTTGTTATAAAATACGGGAAGGTTTTTCCTAAGAAGGTGTTGTGGATGAATATAACTTATATAAATCTAGCATGCGCTTTCTTAAGGTTAGTTTAGTTAATATGGAGGTTAAGATAAGGTTTATTAATATTCTATTCTAAGAACCTTTTTAAGACCTAACGCTTGATTTTGGCGAGACTGCAATATTAACATTCTGTTGTCTTTAGGCCTTGAAGCTTGACTCCTAAGGCGTTGAGACCTAGATGGTGAAGGCTTATAGGTCCTGGATGACCTAGACGTAGATGCTATAGATGCGCATTACCTTTTGAATCTGGATGAGCGTCTTTTAACGATACTCTGCGCTTCTGTTGGCGGCGTAGCAGTCGGCTTATATTAAACGCTGATAGACTTCCTGGTCGGATGTATTTGATAGTCTATTGTCCGTGACGTTCTTCTATTTAATATAGGATTGTGTTGTTCTTCTAAACTAGCAGATTATTGTTTCCTTTATTGTCCTAGTAGAACCCTTATTTTTAAAGTAGATAGAACGACACTAGATTTATATTAAAGTCTATATAAAAGGCAACGTCCTTAAGACGTAGGATTCCCTTACTCTTGTCTAGTTTTGTGACCTGGATAGTGACATCGCCATAACCTAGTATAGGAACTTCTGAGCTGCTGGCAATAATATATTCATATCTTAGAGCTTTCCTAAAATTATAAAAACAAGAGAGGTTATTAAAGATATAGAGAGTAGTTCCTAAGTTAAGAATAGTTAATAGCTTTAATAGATGGAGTTAACCGGTGTGATATAATTCTAGGAATATTATATTAGCTTCTCCCTTAATCTTAACTATTTTCTGTTATTGTTAAGCTTCATCGACCTTTAATTTCTTAAGCTTAAGTTATTCTACTTGGGCAGCTAGATCCTTGTCTTACTCTACCTTTATAAGTACCCTTTTTATATATATACCTACGGCTTTGAATCCCTTAGGCCTTTTGCTCTTAAATAGATACCAACAGTTAGGAAGGGTATGTCCCCTTATATTATATACTAGGCATTTAAGGTTCTTTGACCTTTTAAAAAACGTCTCTTTAGTTAAATTTATACCTGCCCTTTTTTGGCTGTGAGATAAGCTATTCCCTTTTCCTTTTTAGACTTTAGCAGTAATAGAGATACCCTCTTTAGGCTCTTTTGCGAAGTCTATATTAAATGCACTCCCTCTTGCTATCATAGGTATGGCTTTAGAAAGGTTTTAGAATGCTTCTTATAGCTCTATTACTACTTTACGGTATTCTAATAAGAGAGCCTTTTTGGTATTATTTGCCTGCTTTATATATAGAACAAAATAGGTTTTGCTTATAGGTTGTATTGCATTTACAAGGTCCATTAGCTAGATCCTATTAGTTATCTATAGAAGATTATACTTCTTTGCCATCTTTATTATATGCTCCTATTAGTTAAGCCACTAGGTAACCTTTATCTGCTTAAGCCCCTTAAGTAACTCTGTGTACTATAGCTGTACCTTCCTTATTATAAAGTTCTTTAAGGGCTTAGTGTCTTCTTTTAAACAAATTAGCTATTCTTTAACTGTAAGGGAAGGGTTAAGCAGTAGCTTCTTTTAAATTAATACTGTAGATGTGATCTAGGTGCGTATCTATTGCAGATACTCTTTCTGTTTTAGGAAGTACTTTATATCCTAGTTATAGTATCGTCTACTGTTCTCGTACGCTTTCTGTTAATTTGTCGAGAGCTGTGTATATAAGGTTGCATTCTTATTAAAATTAGTAACTTCTAGATAGGCTGGTTCTTGTAGTAGAGCTTATTAAGGTGCTGTATTGTTTGGGTTAACATAGGCCCAAATTCGTTTGTCTATAAGGGCTTGTAGTTGCCAGATCCATTGCTCCCAGTCTTCTAGTTTATTAAGAATGATTGTGGTTGACGAACTTGACGTTGGTGGAGTTATTTTACTAATAGGCAAAGGAGGAATTGTGATGGTATTTTGTTGTTAGGATTGTCCTTATTGTTAGGATCGTCCTTGTTATTAGGGTCGTCCTATAACAATTGATGTGGAATCTTATAGAATCTCGTGGAATCTTGTAGAAGGTTCGTGTCAGAATCGTCCTGTTACACTTAAGGTAGGATTTCTGTCAGAGCCTGCGTCCTTGACGATGAGGTGTCAGAGTCTGACGATGAGGTAGAATTTCTTTAAATAATTGAGTAATAGCTGACTAGCTTCTTAAGTCGGCGGACCGGGCTTATAACTGTTACGAAGTTCAAAATAGATGAGTTCATTGATGAAATGGGTTGATTGATTGATGATCTTGTATCGTGTCTTTTTGACCTTGATCTGACGTGTCTTTAGTGACGTGTCTTCGTGCACGTGACTCGTGCACGTGACCCACGCCTTTAGAGAATACAGATTATCTAACACCCTTACCTGCATAATTATAACTTAGCCATAGATTCAGCCATATAAATGTAACTGTGCATATACTATTGGTATGCGAGGCCTAGCTTATCCTTAGTTAGCCAGGAAATTATATATTTAGCCAGCTACCTAGGTTAGATTTAAGGATCTTTAAAGCGCCACAAACGCTAAGCTGTAAAAGTACGCGTATTAGGGACTACCTATTAATTAAGCCGCTAATAGACACCGACCACATAGTAATTAGGGCCATTAGGGCCTTAAGTATATATAAAAAAGTCCTCCCTACCTAATCCTTAATTGTGGTAGCACATCTACTATTATACCTGCTATATAAGATAGCGCTAACCAACTATATAGAGATTAATATTGCTAATAATACTAAATTACACGCTAACGCGCAGTATGTCCTTGCCCTTATGCATGCTACTAGGCCTAAGAATATATCTTTAATATATAAACCAAAGCAAGGAGAGTTTAAGGTAAGAAGGATATAATACCCCTATTATACCCTATAGCTAACGCGTTATCTAACTAGCTCTAGGCCTTCTATAAATAGAAGCAGTACTATAACAGTAATACTATTATAGAGGATAAGCTACTTCTCTTTCTTATTAAGGAGGTTGCAACCTAGCCCTTAAAAGGGAAGAGCTGTAAAGCTAATAGTGATATACCCTAAGAGGAGACGTGTCTCTTGTGGCAGTTAGTTTATAGCTATATTACTACTCTAATAGACCTCTATTAGATGCAGAAAGCCATAGGAATAAATAGCCACCCATCTCTATAGGAGGATAGCGTTAGGGAGTACCTAAAGACGCTATAGTGGAGGGATATATAGTATAAGAAAGAGCAGTTCGCTAATAAGGACAGAGATACCCTCCTTAACGGCTATACCAAGGAGGAGTTTTAGAGCGTTTACCGCGAGCTTTAGACTAGGGGCGCTATCTTATCCCCAGAGTACTACTTCTATATACTTGTTAATATCTTGCTAGGCCACTATATACTTACCTATAGTGGTAATAAACACTCTACTAAGATCTTAGATCTATTTACCTTTAAGTTTAAGGGTAAAGGCCCCACATACTATATGCCCTTAATCTTTACTACGCATATAGGCAAGCAGAACCAGTATAGCTGTCTTAAAACTATTAGGGCCCTACAGAACAGGAGACTACTTATTTATATACTTAGTAGGCTAGCCTTCTATCTCCTATACCACTGGGATCTTAGTACTAAGCCATTTCCAGACTTTAGTAGGCGTTTAGTATGGTATAATATACGCCTAATTAAGAGCAGTATAAGGGACCACAAGGCGGCCCTTTTATACAACTTGTAGTAAGATTGGGTTATAAAGGCCTTTTAGTACATCAGCGTCTTCTCAGAGAAGAAGATATATATTAGGCAGAGTGCTAGCGCTAAGATAGCAGAGCTAAAGGGGGTTAGCAAGGACCAAATTTAATACGCTAAGAGGTAAAACCAAGAGCAGATAATAGGCTGTTACTTAAACTCTCTCCTATAAGAGTTTATAAGGTTAATAGTAGGGCACCCCTTATAAATAGGCTGCTTTAAAATCCACTATACGGATATTACACCGCCTAATACGCTGCTATTAATAATATGGCCCAAACTAGATAAATAAAAGGGCTGTTTTAGCCTATAGCTATACCAGATTAATAACCTTACCACTATAGGGGTTATAAGCCTTCTCTTTTACCTCTATAAGGTCATTTTATAGGACTTAGTAGCCCTCTATAAGATATTCCTAAGCCATCCAGTATAGAGCTACCCTGTTTTTTAGTATAAGGCATATAAGGCCTTTATGCAGGAGCTAGAGCCCTGCCTATAGAAAGAGGGGAACCTAAACTAGCTATTAATTGTCTATTAGGCTATACTACTTCTTATTAACTAATTAAAGGCTTTATATACTAAAAATAAGCAGACAGCTAGTAAAGTTAAGGGCTTATTAAACTGTTTAGATAAGTCCTAAGGAGCCTAGTCTTTATAGCTTTAACTGCTAACATTTAGAGGCCTTACATTTTAACTAGAACCCCCTTTAGCTATAGTAGTAGTATGCTAGTTTATTAACCCCCTACGTCCACCTATAGAAGCAGCCCCTCTAGCTCTATCTGTTATAGAATCTAGCAGATATATATCCGCTTAGGTAAGCGCTATAGGCTCTCCTTCCCATATAGCTTCGCCGCTACCGCTACCGCAGCTGCTACTGCCACCGCCACAGCCGCTACTACCACCGCCGTAGCCACTACTGCTACTGCCATAGTTACTACTGCCACCACTATAGCTAGAGCCGCAGTCCTAGCTAGAGCCTAGGTCTGGGTCTCCTCCTATATACTATATAAGCCATGTAGTGAACTCTATATGGGCCCTTTAGCGTAAGTAGACTAAAGGGCTAAGGGGTAATCCTTTTGTAGTAGCACTAGATTTTAAATGGGGTAGTAGATAGCAGGCTAGCCAGTAGAAGGAGGTTTAATAATACTCCTTACAGCTTAAGGTTATTAAGGAGATTAAGTAGGTTATATAGGCCCAGAAGGTCAGCAAGGAGGTGGCTATATAGTAGGTTAATCTATAGTAGGAGTAGATACAGTACTTGCTAGATTAGCTTTATAAATGGCTTTAAGCGGGTAAAAAAGCTTTAAAATAGTTATATATATTATCTATATCTAAATTTTAATAAGTTCTATTAAAGCCTTTATCTATAGCCCCCTAGGGGCTTATTTTAGTGTGATATAAGTTTAATAGGGTGCTTTAGGGTGCTTTATAATAGCAGCACGCAACTTAAAATGTAAATAACTTTATTAACCTATGGCCGATTCTTGCTATTCTAGTATAAGTAGAAAGCTTTTAGTAGGCTCTATGTATAGGGCTTAACAGGTATTAAAAAAGCGGCGTTGCTGGCAATTAAAATTTAACTATAGATATAGGGTAACCTTTATAGTCACTAAATACATAGGCCCCCTTACCTGTGTAATTATAACTTAGCTGTGGATTTAACTATACAAATATAACTGTATATATACTATTGGTATATAATGCCTGGCTTATTCTTAGTTAGCTAGGAAATTATATATTTAGCTAGCTACCTAAGTTAGATTTAAGGATCTTTAAAGCGCTATAAGCGCCAAGCTATAAAAGTACGCGTATTAGGGACCACCTGCTAATTAAGCCGCTAATAGACGCCAACTATATAGTAATTAGGGCCATTAGTATTACGGAGCGAGTATAAGTGGTGATAATATATAGCGAAGTAGATATTATTAAGCTATGTATATAAACTGTGTAATAAGATTAAGACGTTGTGTAAGGAGAGAAGGTAAGGAAATGGGAAAAAAGGGGTATATATTGTTAACTTGGTTGCTTGGTTAACATATGCATGGGGTAGAATAGGCTTCGGGTTATGGTCCTGGCAGAACTTGGCAGAATTTAGTGGACTTGGTAGAACATGGCAGAACGCTGTTAGATTGCTGTAGATTGTAGTTGGTCTCTTCTTACTAAGTCAGTGGAAATAGGTGGACGTGTATAAGGTGTTATGGAGGTGTCCCATAACAGTACCCCCCCTTTAAACTTGAGCTTCTGCAAGATGGGGCTATGGTAGTTCTAGGTGGAGTTTGTAAAAGAATTCTGTGGCTTATGTAAGTCCTATAGAGTTAATAGGTTCCCATATGGGCTCAGTAAAGCCTCTCCATTTTGTAAGGTATATATATTTGCGTTTCCGTTTATTATACTTAATGTTATTAACTCTTTTAATAAAGTACTCATCCTCACCATCCACTTTAACTAGTGGGGGAGGGTCCTGGATCTGTCTAGGCAGGGCATCCAATATAGGGGTAGTAGGGTGGAGGACTGACATATAGAATACAGGGTGGATTTTAACTGTATTAGGAAGCTTTAGTTAGTAAGCATAGGGAGAGACAACCTTTTTAACCTTATAAGGGCCGGCGTTCTTCTAATTAAGTTTCTTAGTAGGTCGTTTCGTGTTCAGATTTCTTATATCTAGCCAGACAAAGTTACTAATTTGGTAGGCTGGTGCCAGGGTTCAGTTCTTATTTGCTGCGGCTTTATAGACAGATTAGGCCCATATCATTTTGTTAGTAAGGAACTCTTATAGTTCTTCCATCTTTTTTATAAATTTATTTGCTTTTGCAACTTATAAGGCCTGGTAAGCTAGGTAAGGAATATTACTAAAGGGTTTAAAACCTATTTATGGGTGCTAGCTATAGTTGGCTAGGAATAGGGAGACCTTTATAGTTTCCAAGACGGAGTTATTTATGGTAAACTCGGTAAATGTAAGCTAGTCTATCCAGTTGTCCTGCAAATATAATGTGTATATCTGAATATATTGTTCCATTATAGCATTTACACGTTCCATTTAACTATCCATTTCTAGGTAGTATGCTGTAGACAACAGTGCTTTAATGTAGAGTTGGGTAGTCAGTTCTTTCCAGAATGTAAAGATAAACTGTCTACCTCTATTAGAGATAATTGTTTTAGGAAGTCTGTAGAGTTTCCATATATAATCTAGGAATAGTTAGGCAATAGTAGGCGCTAATATATTAGGGCAGGCGATTAGGTATTTTATCTTAAATAGTTGGTCTACAACTACCATAATATTTATACAGCCTTTACTTTTAGGGAGATTAACAATAAAGTTAATTAAGATATCCTTCTATCTTTGGTCTGGAACGGGCAGGGGTTTTAGGAAGCCGTTATACATCTTATATAAAGCTTTAGCTCATTAGCAGGTATGGCAGCTAGAGACGTACCTTTATATTATATTATGCATATTTGGCTAGTAGTATTCTTATTAGAGCAGTTCTAGGGTTTTTCCTTGGCCTGGGTGGCCGGCTACTAGTAGGTTATGTGCATGTTTAAGGAGCTTAAGCTTAAGTTTGTTGTGGTTAGGTATAACTAGGCGGTTTCTATAGTACAGGTAGTTTCTATAGGCTTTACATTTACTTAGAGAAATCCTTTTAGAGCGTCTAGCGCCATCTTAAATTAGCTTAAGCGTCTCTTAAATAAACTTGTTATTTGGGTATTTATTAGTTATAATCTGTTTAATGGTTCAATTGGTTATTTTAAGAATGTGTACCATAAGGTCCTTAGTAGGGGGTTTAAATAGCTTAGGGTGGAGTAGGGTTTGATTATAATAGGAGTGTGCTTCTTCTTAAGCTAGTGCGTCTTGTGAACGTTAGGTTAGGGCATTAGGCTTTTGGCCTTAAACGCCTAGGCGGTATATAATTAAAAATTGGAAATGGGATAGATATTCTAACCAGTAGGCCTGACGGTGGCTTAGCTATTTTGTAGTTGTAAAGTATTATAGGTTCTTATAATCGCTAAGAACCTTAATTAGAAATCTGGAGCCTTTTAGTTTAGGACGCCATTGTTTAAAATATCTGATAATGGCCAATAGTTCTTTATTGTAGATCTCGTAATTGCATTTAGCTAGACTTAGTTGTTTTAAAAAGTATGCTATAGGGTATAATACTCCTTCCTTGTTATATTAAAACAGAATGCCTCTAGTAATGTAGTTAGATGAGTCAGCTTCTATAATACTTATTTAGTTTGGATTAAAGTATTAGAGTATAGATGTAGTAGTAAATATAACTTTTAGATAAGCAAAAGCTTTCTTATATTCTTTATTAAAGATAAAGGCTTTATCTTTTTAGGTTAGAGCTATAAGGGGTAAAACTAGGGCGGAGAAGTTATTGACAAACTATTAGTAGAAGTTGGCGAATCCTATAAAGGCCCTTATATCCGTAATATTCTTAGGTTCTTGCCAGTTTATAATTACTTTAACTTTCTTAAGGTCCATTTATACGCCGTCTATGGAAATAATAAGTCTAAGGTATAGAACTTCCGTTTTGTGAAACTTGCATTTATCTATATCTAATTGTAGGCTGGCTCTGCGCAAGGCTTATAGGACCAGTTTAATATGTTTTTAGTATTTAGCCAGATTATTGCTATATATTAAGATGTCGTTAATATAAGTAGTATAAAAGATATCTAGGTATGGGTACAGGGTGTTATTTATAAAGTGTTGGAATAAACTTGGCGCGTTTGCGAGGCCAAATGGCATTACTAAGTACTTAAATAATCCGTATTAAGTACGAAATGTAGTAAGCCATTTATCTCCTTTTGTAATACAGAGGCGGTTAAATATATAGATAATATTAAGCTTTGTGTAAAAGTGAGCCTTACTTAATTAGTTTAGTGTCTCTTGGATTAATGGGATTAGGTATTAGTTTTTAATAGTAATAGTATTAAGAGCTTGGTAGTCTATGTAGAAATATAGACCGCCGCTAGGTTTCTTAATAAAGATTACTGGTGCGGCTATAGGTAAAGAACTTACTCTAATAAATCCTTTGTCTAGATGTTTGTCTAGGTACTTCCGTAGTACTTTAAGTTTGTTTTAGGACATCCTATATAGGGGTCTAAATCTAGGATGTTTTCCTTCTTTAACTATAATCTTATAATTGTATAGACAGTGTTCCGGTAGCTTATTGGCTTCCTTTTATAAGAATACATCTAAATAGTTATGGTACTCTATTAGTACCTTTGTGGTGGGGTTAGTGTGCTTCTTAGGTGCTAAGGCCTTTTTAATATTGGCCATTGTAACAGCGAAGATTATATATTCTGGTTTCCTGGCAAGTTATACTAGCGGAGTAGCTCCAATTATATAAATATCTAAGGTGTTAAGCGGGCTTAGATTATTTTTGGTTTCTTATATGGTTTCCTGTTTGGTTTTAGGTTTAGTATTAAATATAGAGTTAGTATTAGATTTAGGTTTGGGTTCTTTAAGTATCCTTTTTATAGTAGAATACTAGTTCTTTTGGTACTTTTGTATATTAAGCTTAAGCTTCTACTTGGTTAGGGGTGCAGTAGTTAGAGTTAGTTTATATAGTCTAGTGTAAATTCTAGGTTTTTAGTGGACGTTGGTGGAAATCTTATGTTAGTGGAATTTAGTGGAATTCCTGGGTAGGTGGAATTAGGTGGACTTTTTAGGTATAGGGTGGATGTTAGTGGAAATTTTAGACTGGTAGATTTTAGTAGATTTTTTAGATTTTGGTTTAGGGTCTAAGTAGTAAGTTATAAGGTACTTCTACTTATAATAGGAGGCGGTAAATAGAAGCTTAAGGTTATCCTAATTAATGGTTACCTTATATAGCTTTATTTAGGGTTGTCTAAGGATTACTAGGTAACCTAGGGTAGTTATAAAGAGCTTAATTAATTCTTTGTGGTTTAGGTATCAGAGTCTTAGGGCCGCTATATAAGTAATACGGCCTAAGATAGTGCGTTTACCATTAAATCTAAATATGTTAATATGCCGGTTAAGGGGTATTAGGGTAAACCTATTGTCTTACGTAAAGATCTTATTAATAAATCCTATACTGCTAGCTTTTATATTAATTAGGACTTAAGTGTTAACGTATTTCACGGGTGAGCTGGTCAAACGGGTGAGCTGATCACTTCAAAAACACACCAAAAAATGGAAAAATCACACTTTAATATCTTAACAACCACTTAATAATAAATTTTAATAATTTAA
>Ga0307507_10004592_pt1 | contig 24138 bp, 34 predicted proteins | sample 7_EM_MG_FD_207223 | JGI IMG/M metagenome (GOLD analysis project Ga0307507, IMG submission 207223) | Populus trichocarpa ectomycorrhiza microbial communities from riparian zone in the Pacific Northwest, United States - 7_EM | ecosystem: Host-associated > Plants > Roots > Unclassified | place...
TTTGTCTGATGTATTGAAAAGCACAAAATCGTGCCTCCAGAACACAAATCTTTGACTCTCTCTCTAAAAATTTGGGACAATAGATATCATGCATAAATACATCTTCTGTGAAAATTTCAAGATCATATAGCAAGTGGAGGGCAAGATAATTTGCAGTTTCAAACACCCGATGGGTTTCAAACACCTGAACAAACATAGTAGACCATTTCCGCCTGACGAATCACGTCTGAAGCTGACGAAAGGCCTCCATGTCAAGCAGAGATCCGGAAATGGGATCTGATACACCATCGGTCCTGTGGTCACCATACGCCGGAAGCCAGTGAAGCTTGAGGTGGATGTCGCTTAACGTAGTCCTGGGAGGGTGTTGTTACTTGGTCATTGGCGTGGGGTTAATGAAATAGTACAGAAGGCAAAATTGGCGCCTTCAGATACTGTACCTTGTTCGACGATGAACCGGCCAGTCTGGGCGTTGACACATCCTTTCTTGCTCCTTTAGTCGTTCGCCCCCTAATTTCTTGGTTCAGATCAGCCGCCTCCATATTCACCATTGAAGGTAGTCCGAGGGCGATTGGTCTGTCGCGGGGAGATGAGTCATTTATACGAGAGCAGAGCGTTGCTGGGGAAGCAAGTTCCACCTTTGTGATTCCCTTGACGTTGTTTCGATATGGCATGCTGTGCGGATGCAGAAGCCTTGGCTAGCAATCTTTCGGGTCGCAGTCATGGCAGGTTTAGCTGCGCGGCGTCAGATCCGAGCCCCTCAGTCGTCGAAATCAGAATACCATCTGCGAGTCGGCGACTTACCCTTTCTCGTTATCGTCTTGACAACCCTTCCGGCGTCAAAATTAAGGATGTCGCAGTTGTGGAATGCATGTGTTGAGGGTGCAAGTCAGGCTTTGGGCGCCACTGCTGGAGACAAAGACACCTGGTACAGAATGACATCGAGATGGGAAGTTCCCAGGAGTGGCATTACAGATGCTGCTCAGCAGCGGGAGGAGCTGGATGCCAAGATCTCTGCCGGGATCGACATCCTCAAATTGTGGGTCAGGTCTGCGCAGAGGCTGGGGCTAACCGTGGAGTTCACGGAGAGGAGAAGGATGGAGTAAAGGAAGTGAGGGAGGAAGAGGAGAGGAAGGCATGGAAGTAGTGGGATGGTTAGGTGGAGGCACTTGGTGACGTGGCACCTATCCCTGAAGCCCGGCTCAGATTTGATGTCCAGCGATGTCCGATCTCGAGAGATGAAGAGAGAGGCGTAAACCTTGTTACTTATGGACCAAAAGCTTGACGTGCGGAGGGAATTCGTTGGAGACACCAAGTCGGTGTCCATGCGATGCGTGAGGGTAGGCTGCAAAGCGGGTTTCTGGGTTTGCAGTTCAGACTTCAGATTGCGGTTCAGGATGAGGAACGCAGGTCAGTGCGAGCCTCTCTCGTCCGTGCCTTTGGTAGACGTGGTAGGTGAAGGCTGGATGAAAACATCTACAATGCGAGCGATAATTGGCAAGGGGATTCTGTTGGAAGGTATTGAGAACGGGCGAGTGCTGGGCGGGGGCGGGATGCTTTTCTCGCTCAGCAGGTTCTTGGAGAAAAAAATGTGCACCAAGCTCGAGTACTTTGCGTAGATCGATGCTGTAACCACTGATATAGAGTTAGCATCGTTTAGTTATGGCGTGGGCAGGATTCTCAGAAGGTCCATAAGGGGGTTGGTGAGGAAGAGGGAGCGGAGAACGCGTCGAGAGTTAACAAGGTCAACATTCCGGCCTAGCCGACTGTAGGCTCCATACGGTATTGCTTTATAGAAACCAGAGAAACTCACTTGTATTGCCCTAAGCCCTCCTATGTCATCGCACCGACCAGCACCATGAAGCCCAAAATTCCACTTAAACACGACCCTCATCAGCGCTGAAGTGATATCGAAGAGCAGGACTACCAGCCGATGCTTGTATTTGCTGGGTAGTTGAAGGACAGTAGAGGGCAATCTGGGAGCTTTCGAATGCTGTTTGGCATTAAACAGGAGATGGTGGGAGTTGATTTTGAGTGACGGAGACGTTGAAGGGGTAGAAAAGTGAGGGAAAGAGGGGTAGGTCGATTACGGTTCTAGAGCTCGGGCTGACACCATAACGATAAGTCGCTAAGACTTGACAGTGTATGGCATGCGAATCGTAGTCACCCGCACCCAGAACGTCGTCAGCCAAGATTTTTGCGTCCAGCGAGTGAGTTCCGCACCTTCCTCAGGTCCAGTTGGCTTGTAACAGAAAGTGAACGCACTGACATGAAATTAGTATTCCTCGTCAAGCATGGCGCATCCCCAGCCCTATTAGCACCTCAAACAACTTCAGCCGACCCTCTCCATTGCGTCAAACGTATGGGCGCCATGGAGAACCGTTGTGCGAGAAGGTCGGGCCCACGATTGAAGTAAAGTTATTGGGTGGTGAAGATGTGCCGCCCGCTTTGGAACTAAGGTCAGCTGGTCGCAGCTGGAAGACCCTGCGCAGATGTCCGTTCTTCGGTACCACAACCAACGAACATGCAAATTGAACGAGCTTCAAAACTTGACCGCGATAGTGTTGCTGAAAGCTGGACCTGGCATAACGTATTCAGGTTTTTAAATTGGACCAAAGATTCAACATACGGTACCCTCTGAGCTCAATTGATTGTCAGAATAACCAGGTAGGTACCTGATCTTCCGGTGAAAGGTTGAAACCAATGGGTGATCGGGGGAAAATAACCCGAGCTGGGATGCACAGTGCTGGCAGGCGTCCTGAGGTCCAGATTTGAGGTGATGATGCATGAATTGGGCGAGTGGGACATGATTGATCTCTCCAAAGGGTGCACACGTGGAAGGGGCAGGAGTAATAGCGACGCTTGTTTACCTGGTCGGGCCAGAGAGTATCCTATCAATTAGTTATAGCAGAAAATACAATCGTTATCACCACCTAGCTAGCGATGATTGGGGCCCAAGAGAAGACAAACGAAAAACCTGTGGCGAAGGCATGCGCCAAATTCCGATGGGTAAGGAGGTTGGCTAGATAAGGAAGATAAGGAGTGCTTGAATTTTTCTTTGGAGTTATTCTTATGACCGTTGGCATGGACCTAGAAACACCTACAAAGGTCGTCCTTTTCATTCCCGATACTTTCACTTCCGATCACGAAACTCGGGTCCCGTATTAGAGCTCTAAAAATCAATCGCGGACCGAAACCTGAATGAGACGCGACCGCTGAATCTCAGCGACTCTAGACTCAATCCCTTGAAACAAGATACATACATCGGATTTTGAGAATCCAACTTTTTTTGTGTCGAAAATCAAAGGATTGGCATCTCAAAAATTTAGAACACCCTGCAAGTTGTAACTGGTGGCGTTGTTAAAAGCAGTTGCACCCTGTTGCACCCTGTTGCACCGCCCTGTCACTGCTGTCATCTCGATAGATGACTTGTGATGAAGGTAGCCTTAAATGGATGTTGGGCGCTCATTAATCATTGACCATAGATAAGTCAAGTGACGGCCCTTAACCTTATCCATTCCCCACCCGCACAATGAGCAAACTCCCCGACGATGCAGATATGCAGAGAGGGACCCATGAGCAAGGAGCTGCCGTCACCCCAAGTTCGGTCTTCGAACCCTATTCCCTCACGTTTATCTCATCAAATGCATATCTACAGACCCAAGTGACGATCCTTGTCTATTTCCCACCAGCACAATGAACGAACTCCTTGTCGACGTAGAGATGCAGAAAAGGGTCCGCAAGCAAGGATCAACCACTATGGTTCCGCAACCCCCACCATCAGCTGCAGTCACCCCAAGTTCGTTCTTTTGGACCTGTTTCCCGTCGTTTAGCTTATCAGGCACATCTCTACAGACACCACAACCTCCCCTTCTGCTCCGGCGAAAAAAGGTCGAAATATTAAGGGCTCTATGATGGCAGGAGCACAGGGAGTGGTTTTCACCGGGGGCACCTTCATGAACGTGGGCGGTAATCTGGTTCGCGGTGGAGCAAAGGTCGACGGCGTCAATTTTCATGATGCCATAGAAGGGTCGGACGAAGACGAGATAGAAGTGGTCGGTGGGGCTGTCAGGTATATTCCTGCTCTTCAGTATGGTGCTACGACGAATCGGGTCCAAATGGCAGACATTCACACGCCGATGTTTACAAAGCTCAGAGACTCCAAGTTCATCAGCAGAGAGTACACAAATGTTGCAGGAAATATAGACTATGTTGGAGCTTTCAAATCTGCTCTGCCGTCCAAAGGTAATTTATTTTGAAGGGATGCTTTTCATCTGTATTAATCTGCATATTATTTAGGCAAGACAGTGCCAGATATGGGAGATGCCTACCCGAGGTTTATAGGACAAAGAGAAGTCATTGCCAAACTCAAGAGGCATTTTTTCAACACAAATGACTCTCAAGAAAGAAAGTTCTTTCTGCTACATGGAGTGGGGGGTATTGGAAAGACTCAGATTTGCTTGAAATTCATTGAGGAAATGTCTAACTGGTGAGTATTGCCAAAGAGGCAGATCCAACCCTCATTTCTAAAATTTCAATTACACTCAGTTTCTCTTTTGGTTTCTGGATTGATGCTTCCTCAGTTGGTACCATCACACAGGGACTCAAGGGTATCTGTAATCTTCCTGCAGCTCAGTCTAGTGGGCTAGATGGCTCACCTGAATCAGTTCTTCACTGGATTGGCTCACTGAAAGAGAACTACATAATGGTCTTTGACAATGCTGATATTCTGTCACCTGGTCAGCTGGAGGCTTATTTTCCACCTGGAAGGGGGGGAAACATTCTGATAACTAGTTGCAACTTCACTATGAGGTATCTGACTCCACCTGGGAATTCTCTTGAAGTAACTGAGATGGAGGAGAATGATGCCATTGAATTACTTCTAAGAGCCAGTTGCTTGGCTCCATCTTCAATGGAGTTTCAAGCTGAAGCCTCTAAGATTGTGAAGGAGCTCTTCTGTCTTCCTCTTGCTATTGATCAGGCTGGTGCTTATATTTCTTCTGGAGCCTCTACTATTGGAGATTACCTTGCAAAATATTCAGAGTACCAAAAAGTGTTATTATCTGATTCTGAATTTACTGGAGCTTCTAAGTATAACAAAACTGTCTATGAAACCTGGGAGCTATCATACAAAGAACTTCAGCAGATGACTAAATCTGATGACTCTCACAAGGCCAATGCAGCCAATAGTGCAATGCTCCTTCTGGAAATATTTTTTTTCTTTCATCATGAGGAAATCACTGAGGAAATATTTTCTTATGCTGCACTTCAAAAAGATCAAAAATATGTTAACCCTGAATTGTCACTTGCCAGTTCTATGCTGGATCAGAGACTACTTCCTCTGAACAAGGAAGGTACTTGGGATAATTCTCTTTTCAGAGAAGGCATTCATATATTGCTGTTCTTCTCCTTGATCAAGAAAGCACAATCTGATGGTGTGTATGCAATGCATCCACTGGTCCATGCCTGGGGCAGAAACAGATTGACTTTGAATGAAAAGAAATTTTTTTGCTTGATGGCATATGTTACTTTGTCTTCTTCACTAAAGAAAGATGAAAGCCAACCATATGAATTTCAGAGGGTCTTGGTGACACATGTCAGAGAAGCTATTGAGCATTCCAAATCAGAAAGTGGTCAGAATGTTGTGGGTTACTTGGATGATGCTTATGTCAAATTTGGGGATCTGTTGTGGAAACAAGGATACCCAAAGGAAGCAGAAACCCTGCAGATTCAAGTTCTGGATACAAGGAACAGAATTCTTGGAGTGGAACACCCAGACACAATTCATGCCATGGGAAATCTAGTAAAAACGTATGGAAGTCTGGAAAAATACAATGAGGCAGAGAAGCTGGAGATTCAGGTTCTGAATGCAAGGAGCAGAATTCTTGGAGTGGAACACCCAGATACAATCAAAGCTATGGCAAATCTAGCAGCAACATATGATCACCTGGGAAAATATACAGATGCAGAAAAATTAAAGGCTCAAGTTCTGGATAACAGAAGAAAAGTTCAAGGACCAGAACACCCAGATGCTGTAGCCAATGATATAGCAACAAAGGTTTTACAGGGCACAGTGGCAGACATATTTCAGGTTCAAGTTCTGGATGCTAGAAAGGACATAGTTGAAACAGAACACCCACATATAACTGGAGCCATGAAAAACCCTGCACCAGCCAGCAAACAATTTGTACTTGTAGCTAAAACTGCTTTGCAGCACCTTCAACAACGTGAAGCTGAAACCAAAGCTGCTTTGTTGCACTCAGGGATTTCTGAAATGGACTGCATACTTCTTGCTGGATTTAATGAATCTGTCATCCACTCTGGTATTGGATATCTGGAAGAAATCCATGTAATCTTGAAGAGTAAATTCCCTCCTGACAGTGACCTCTTGTCTTCTCTTGGTAGAATTTTCTCACCATTTCCTGGAATGATCTTCACTACTTGCCCACCTTGCTTCTTCAAGACACCAGTATATAATGAAGGAAAGGACCAGGAATGGGATGAAGTTATCTTCACACGGGCTCACACATATACAACACTTCAAATGGAAAATACAATGAAGGAAATGGAACTGATGTCAGTCAGTGTTTGCCCCAATGAAGGAAATGTCCTATCTGGCTCTGGAAGTGGAGGTGGAGGTGATGGAAATGGAAAGGAGCAAGGGGAACATATACCCCAAGGCAGGAAGATTGATGGTGAACCTCAGAACAATGGTGAACATCAGAACAATGGTGAACATCAGAACAATGGTGGTCCTCAGAACAATGGTGAACCTCAGAACAATGGTGGTCCTCAGAACAATGGTGGTCCTCAGAATAATGGTGATCCTCAGAACAATGGTGGTCCTCAGAACAATGGTGGTCCTCAGAATAATGGTGATCCTCAGAACAATGGTGGTCCTCAGAATAATGGTGGTCCAGGTAATCCTGACTCAAAAGGCAGCTCTGATGCTGACTTACCTGAGCTCTCCTTCAACATTCAAACTGAGATCTATCCTGATGATGCAGCATTGATTGATTCAGAGTCTTCTCCATCCAAACTGTCAAAGTTTCTCCAAGTACTACAGCTTGAAGGTAGCATCACTGTTCAGGTAGGTTACTCCTCAATACTTATTCATAAAGACACAATTAATCTTGTTTTAGACAAAACCTCCACAGTTAGAACCAATGCAGTTAGCAAGTTCCCATGTTGAGTTCAAGGAATTTGCACTCCACAGCATAGGTTCTGCTTATTATCACCTTGCTCACTTCAAGGCAGAAATAAACACAAGGGAGAAACTCACCAAATTTAAAGATGTCAGACCACCTTCTACTCGTGCAGTTGATTCAAAGAGAAAATTAGTTGAAGGGAATAAAGAAACACTTGCTGCTACTGCTGCATTCACAGGTGGAATCAATGGTCTTAAGCCCACTGCCTTAGGCTCAATTTCGGGAACTGGAGCAAAAGAATCATCATCAACAAAGGAAGTTCAAGCCTTTGACTCAGCAATCATATGGAAACCTTACAAGGGGGCTATCTCATGGAACTTTACTGTTGATGACCCTAATCAGCAACAGCATGGAGTAGTCCTGCATGAATTGGGCACTCTTCCATCTATGTCTTGTATGTTTATGGGAAACTCAGATGATGCACCACCTCCCCCAGCACCTGATTTATTTGGTGTTGAGGTCATGTCCTTCTGGTCATTATTTGCATCAAAAAGCATTTCAGTGAAACTACCCACTCCTTATTCAAATCTCTGCCAGATTATGAAGCTGGATTTACCTTCACAATTGTCAAAGAGCTCTTACTACAATGCTGTTGCAAAGACAACACCTGGTGGCAGCTTCAGGAAGGCCTTTGATGTGAAGCGTCCATCTTCACACAAGTTTGCTCCCTCCTTAGAATTCCCTGATCCAGAAGAGGGTGCAATGTAAGTGGTTCTTATTAGAATTTTAACTTTTTCTGACTTTTAATTCATCCTATTTACTGAATGAAGTTTGGGCTTGTAGGTGATGGTGTTTAAGGTGTCAAATCATTGGTTTTGTATCAAATTTATGTAAGGTTGATTCTTGGTTCTTTCTTATGATATGTTTCAGAAGTGTAAAAAAAAAACTGTACTTGATTGTTTGGACTTAGTTACTCATAACAACAGAAAAATGGCTCTGTATTTTCTCTGATTACTTTGATTTTGAAATGGCACAGAAAGTTATGTTACAGTTGTGTGCCAAAAGAATGGTCCATGATAGTGTTGAGCAAGGGTTTTGGAAACCCCAGGGGTATACAGGTAAGGGTATTACCCATGGGTAGAACTTGTTTGGACTTGTATTACTATTAGTAATGTGTGACCTTGTTTATACTAACACAACAACCATTTTCCACCACCATCATCAACAGCATCATTGTTGCCACCGAGAGCCACCACCTGCAACCATCATTTGACCACACACAACCACCACAGCACACCAATAACATCAGCCTTGACAACAACAATGCTGCAATGCTACAAGCCACCATTGCTGTCCACAGCAGCAACAACAACAACAACAACAACAATGAACAACAATGCCTGGGAAGTGAGTGAGTAGCAAGGGCCACCAAAAGGTCACAACTCCCCCCCATATCTTGTTTCCACTGACAAAGCCCCACCCAGCTGCTGTCGCCTGCACACCAGCCATAACAAAAATGATGCCATGATGCCACATCACCAGCCACAGCAACCCAATGAGCACCCTCCACCTCAATGTCATGTCACACTGACAACATGGCATGTCAATGGTACCTCCCAGACGTGCCACAACATCTGATGGTTGTGACACAAGTCATTATCGTCATCTGCAGCAGAAACAACAATGACAAACAATGATGCCTGGGAAGTGGGTGAAGAGTGAGGGCCACAAAAAGGTCAGCAACCTCCCCATATCCTGTTTCCACTGACAAAGCCCCACCCACTGTCACCCACACCATGCACCAACCATTGCCATGTCATCCCACCATGCATGCCATTTTGATGGCATGTCTTATTATATTTGTTTTTATTGTACATAAGGAATACCCCTGTAGACTACCCTTCATGGGTTTTGCACCTGCCCAACCCTCATGAAACCTGTACCCATACCCATATGCAGGGTCATGGGTTTTAAAGGGTACAGGTTGGGGTCATCCAAAAATGACCTTGGGGTTACCCATGCTCATCAATAGTCCATGAGTTGTTTTCTGGTTCTTTCTGAGAATTTACTGTACTCTAAATATAGTTGTGTATTCTTTTACATTATGTAGTGGTATTACACTTCTCTTGGTTTGGACTAATTTGGGTGAAAGTTGCACTTCAGTCACCCATTTTTGGGTACCTATGAGGTATATGAATTCCTTGATTTAGGGGTGCCTCAAGGGTACCCATTCTGGGGTGGTATATGAGCTCCATACCAATACCATGGCACCATGGAATGGAAAACCCATACCATACCCACTGATATGGAGTGTAACCATACACTTCTAAAAATGCGAATTTTTAGCATTTCACCAATAAATCCCTGTAGTAGCACTTAATACAAATTGCAATGATTATAAGGATCAATGGACAAGCCCTGTCCAGTTGATTAAAGTATCAGCCAAGCAATGTGCAGTCTAAGGCAGTAGAAATTGCAGTCAGTTCACAGACCAGGCCACTTCAATATGCTCAAAGACCTGTAAAAAGACAACACCACCATGAAATAGTACACTAAAAAGGTGTTCTAGAGTAGAAACACCTCAGCACAGGGTGTTGGACTATACATTAAACATGGGCATATATTTCACAAGGGTTAAAATGATTTAATTCAAGCCAAGATGCATAGGTGTATACATGCGACATGAGCCAGACATGAGAAGTCAGAAAGTCACATGTGGGAAAGTGATTATGCAAGCAAGCTCGATTAGTTGAGCTCCTCACATGCATGACTTGTCACACAGGAAAGACACCTCTGATATTGTATTACCACAAGAAGCTAAGCCTTAGGAAATTCCTTTAGCTTTCTTACCTAAAGAAAACAAAGACAATGTGCTATAAATGAGAAATATAAAAAGTGCATAGTTTATGAGCATGTAAGCCATGTATAGTGATTCCCATGCATGCATCAAAAGTGATGCATGTTCAGCCACAGCTACGTGAAAACACAAAGCTAGAAAGAATACCATTCCAGTTGCATCTCATGCAACGGAATGTCTTCATTCCATATGAAATTCATATGATAAAATAATTGAAGAACATTCTCATGCTCCAAGCCATAAGATAAGAAGTTTTCTATTGAAAACTGACTGAGACACCCATCAGCCGAACAATTGATGGCAACACAGATCATCACATCAGCAAGCCTATCATTACTATGATGTCATGTATCAAAATAGTAACTGAGGCCATTGAGAAGAAAAACACAAGAGATCAAAGAAAGATAAAAATAGCTATACCAGCTATTACCATGTATGCATCAATACTGATGTGTTTGTATGACACACTACAAAATCTGTAGTGTTCTTTGAGAAAGACTATAAAATATGTACAATACCCTAATAAAATACCTTGGACATTCAGTTATTGAACGTTTGCCATAGATAAACACATGTAAAAAGTGTAGATAAGGACCTTGGGTATTTAAGGAGTGCACAACTAGGTCAAAATGCAAGAAATCATCCTGCGTTAACCCAGCTAGTTGCACTCTGAGTAGAGACTCAGGAGGTGGACAGTTGTAATCAAATTTAAGGAGTTTTCTTTGTCATTTAAGATAAAGTACTGTGTGAACAAAGCCAGCATGCTTAGGTGTCAACATACTTTGTTTTTAGTAAGCTTAAGGATTTAAAAGGATAAGAATTCTTGACAAGGCAGTGAACTTGTAAGGACAGTGTTGGATCATATTGATATTTGTAAACACTCAAGGGGGCTATACAGCGTCAGAAGTCTAAAAGTCTGTTGTTTTGTGCAAATTAAGGAAACTTGCTGTAGAAGTCAGAAAGTTAGCTAAAGACAAGGTAGATGAAGCCATAAATTCATTCTAGCATGGCTAGTAAAATCTATAAATCACACCTGATTTAACAAACCCAATTCAGAGCCTTAAGGCTACCATTTGTGATTTTATAAACAGAAACTCATGAAGACAATTAAGTAAGGTTGAATTCTACCAGACAAAGCATTTGGGTATTTTCTAATACCTTGAGAACCCCAAACTCAAAGCACTGTGTGTGTATAGTGGGTGATAGTGTGTTAAGGTTTAAAGTGTGTGTGTATGTTGTTTAGGTGTGGTTCACACACCTGTTCAGTTCACGCATTGCACATTTCGCCGCTCCCGCATGCTCCAGTCTTCTCACCACTCATTCCCATGTCACGTCATACCATTCCATGTCACCTTATACCACACCATGTCACCTTATACCATACTATGTCCCTCATACCATACCATGTCACCTCATACCATCATTCCAAAGCTGTCACAGGGTGTCTGGGGTCCTTTTCCAAAATATGAAAATTATTTCTGCAGGCTGCAATACTGGTCCATTGTGTGCCATCTTTTGTGGAAAGGTTCTTCAGGTTTCTGCTGACATTTTAAGCTACAAGTGGAGGCTAAACTCCATCCTTTGAAAATCAGTTCAATTGAACTTTTATCCCAAGCATGACAAGCCATTTAATGTTATATATCTTTTCTAGGCCTTCCAATTAGAACAATATTCATTACAAATAAATCAATATTGCATCTATTGTAATGACGTGGCCTTTGAGAAGCAAAGAAAACAAGACATTTTATGTATTGGATATCAGTCCTGAACAATGCATGACTCCATCCATTTCCAAAGCATGGACTTTAGCTAAATTATTATCCAACAGTATAGGCTAAAATATGCACTTCAACCAATCAACTACATTGAGTACCACTCCATATATAATTCATCTCAAAAGCATGCAATTTGGCATGCAAAAAGTGCAATGCTGTTTCCATCAAAGGAGTATGTGCTTCTATTCATCCAGTGTTCATTCTGAAGAAGACAAGTCTGAATTCACTCTAATCTATGAAACATTCATTGAACTATTGCAAGCCCATCCACCTTGCAAGTCTGTATATCAACAACTTCAGACATTATGCATTGAGGACTTACATACTGGAACTATGTGTTAATAGCTACTTCAACAAAGAGGTCCAAGGGTCATACCATATAGGAAAGAAATCACCTCACATGTAAGCAGTCCCTAGGATGCACAAAGAACCACCTAAGCCAAAAGACAGAATAACTGAGAAGTTATATTCTCAGTCAGTGCATCCTATAAATGATCAGTATGGGAACTGTAGTAATAATTGGCATCATTACATCATAATTCATTTCATGGGTCATACAACCTGCCAAAGAATGATTCTGCATAGAATTCTTTCTATAGGTTATGCCATATGGTATGGTATCTGCAGTGCCCATGGTATAATATTATTCCATCCCAAAGGCCATTCCATACCATAGTGATACCATGGTGGTACCATACCATAGTGATACCATGGTGGTACCATACCATACCATGCTCATACCATACTCAGTCATGTGACTTAACCTATCCTTAGAATTCCTTATGACATTCCAATCTGAGCAGTGATGTATTTAATAGCTACATCTATTTTACATTCCTACATATGTTTCAAAGGGAATGGGGATGTTGAAGGAAAGAGTGATATTGAAGGGAAGGGGGATGTTGAAGGGAAGGGGGATGATAAAGGGATGGGGTGTAGGGAAGATGTAGAAGGGAAGGGGGATGTTAAAGGGAAGGGGTGTAGGGTGTGGAAGAACGAAAGTTCAGTACAGGGAAACAGAGAACTGGTCAACTACCTTGAAAATGAAAGGAAAAGAGAAAAGGAAGATGATGAAAGACAAAAGGAAAGACAAAAGGGGTACTTAGCATTAATGGTGGCGTGAGTTCTTTAGCGCACTTAGAGGAAGTGGCGTGAGTTCTTCTATGTGCTTGGTGGATGTGATGTGAGTTCTTCTATGCGCTTGGTGTTTCTTGACTTGAGGATTGTTGCGCCTTGGTGTGCGACAGCTTGGATGATGATAGAGAAAGTCGGGGGAGAGGGAAAAATGAACACAGAGGTTGAATGCCAAAACTTACAGCGAGGGATAAAAAAATGGGGAAAAGGAAGTACTCCATTCGCAAGGTGGGAGGACACCTTTAAATACAAAATCTGAAAATCACAAGGCATTCGACACGTTCTCGTGTGCTTCCTGTCCCCAATAAATCTAAAAAAAGAAAAAGAAAAAGTTCAAAAGAATAGAAGAAGTAAACAAATAAAAGAACACAATATTGACACATCCTGTCAGGTACCTCGGCAGAACCCTTGGACTGGGGATTACTCAAGGAGTTACTCAATGCTGGGAGAGGCTTATTTACAAGTGCATTGCTGCCCTCAATGTGAGCATCCCAGTCATTGGTTTCTCAACCCTACCATCCAGCCCTCGAGCAAAGCTTTGGCCTCACAAGGGTTTGTCGTAAGTAAAGAACATCACAAACAAAAACAAAAAAAATGAAAAGTTGTGCATACGAAAACCAAATCCTGAGCCATCTTCCTTCAGGGGGGGGGGAAATGAATTGGCTGAGTTCGACGACAACATTTACAGCAAGTTGCTGGTGATTATGTCATTTGGCTGGGACTTCTTCAGTGAATGCAACTGGTCATCAACACGCTCATGTGGATTTTAAAATAAACCAATTAAAACACTTTTGAAAGTCCGTATGGTCTAAAAAAAATAAAAAGAAATAGTAAAATTCAAAACACATAAGAAACAACCGAAAAAGTGAAGTGCCATGAAAGGGACATTTGGCACTTCCACAAATAGAGAGAAAATAAAAAATGATGCCCCCATCATTTCGGATAGAGGCTAAGAAAGTGTACAACAAAAATAAAGATAAAACTTAGTGGAGAGGGAGAGCGGTGAGAGCCCAAGCTTTGAGGTCATGAATGTTTGAACTTTCAAGCAGATTTTCGTGGATGTGACCATTGATGATACTCGAGGAAGCGTTGAATCAAATATATTGAACCACGTTGAAGTCCATGGGGTTGAGCTCTTTGATAGTGGGGAAGTAGCGATAATGAAGACTTTGTGAAGTAAAAGCGAATGGAGTGATGGTCGGAAAATATACCAGCAAATGGTTATCTGGGAAAGATGCAATGCTGCTTTTCACAGAAACCGGGTAGGGTGGAGTGACGAGGAGGTCTTGATTCAAGGTTCCGATAACCGTTGAGGTGTGCATCAAAGATGAAGAAATGGTAGCCACATGTAAAGCGAATTCTGTGGGTTGAACTGTGTGGACAGTCTGATGCTCTTCTCGATAATAAAAGATCTTTAAACGATTAGCAGCCACTGAACCTCTCATCACTGTACCATCTAATTCTCATAACTGGTACGTCATGTCGCATAGTTGGCAGTGAACAATGTATGGGCCAGTCCATCGTAACACTCCCTTATGTCCCATTTGAGAGTCTTCTTTTGCTGGTCCATCACAAGTACTAGTTTCTTGTCCCATCATAGAATTTGTTGCATTCACAGTGCTAGGAGATCTTCTGTTGAAGTGACGTTGTGCCAGTCAAGCATATCCCAAGTCCTGTCTGCAAAGACAAAGGCAAAAAATGGAAAATGACCATAAAGAAGAAAATAAGGAGGGTATCCTGTTACCCTTGATGTTGAACATCACATGGCCCATAGCCCAGCATGCAAATATAATGGCCATTGGAATGTGTTCTTTCCACAAGCTCGAAGAATTGAATTGACAAGGGTTTGATGCGAACATTCTGCATGACCGTTGCCCTCTGGGTGGTAAGGAGAAGAAACAATAGCGACTATGCCATATTGCTTGAAAAGAATCTCGACCACGCCCTTGAATTCTGAGCCACCATCAATCAAACAGAGAAGAACTCCTCTGAATTGACAGTAGACTTCTTCATAGAGGAACTTAGCCCAAGCTTCCGAACTAGCATGCCTCGCTGCACATGCTTCTACCCAAGAAATAGAAGGGTCAGTAGCTTGCAGTAAGAACTTCATACCACCAATGCCATCTGGCATATGGACCATGTCCAAATCAAATCTCCTGAGGATCCCAGAGCTCCAGGTTGGGCTGAAAGCAACGATTGGGCGCATTTTTGATCGTAGTTGACAAATGTTGCAAGAGCGTACAAAATATGCAATTTGGTCGAACATATTTGGCCAGAAAAAGTGTTCCAATAAAGTCTTGTATGTTGCGTCCTGGCCTCGATGCCCCACATCATTGTGAGCTTCTGCTATTAAAGCCGATCGGCAGTCAATGTTCAATACTACTAAGCAAGGAAGCTTTCCTTTAGATTTGGTTTTCCAAAGATGGTCTCCATCATGAAGGAAGAAGTTTTTGGTTTGTTGAACAAAGGTTTTGCGTTCCACAGGGTCTTCGCAATGGCTTGGCATCATGTCCATCTTGAGGTAGGTGATGATCTCTCACCACATTTCTGGTGAGTCTTTGTCTTTGATGCCAAAAGTGTGCACGGCGCAAGATACGAAGGTAGAGGAAGGTATATCTTTGTAGTTAACCCTATTATCAGTTCGAAGCAAGGGATCTGGGGTACCTGGTAGAGAAGATTGATCAGTAATTGACAGTTGAGATGCACCTTGTCTTAAGGAAGACATATAAGAGTGCCGATAATGGCATAGCTCCATATTGAAAACCTTGCTTCCAAGAGAACATGTCGCTACAAAGGGCATGCAAACTTTTCGGTGCTCAAACTCGCATCCTGTATATGAAAAATCATCTGTAATGGAGAGAAGTGAACACTTAACAAGGGATTTGCTGGTACAATCTTTTTCTGAAGGGTCATAATGCTTTTGTTTGATCTTGTGAAGTTCAACCACTAATGAAGGGTTGGGACTTCCTGCACTTAAGACAGAAAGGTCATCAGCAATAGATGTGGTACAAAAAGAAGTGTAAGGAGTTCGAGACGTTCATCGCATGGTTAACAAAAGGTCCTGAAAAAAATTCTTGTCCAGGCGAGTTGGTCAGAAAGTGTGAAGCAATTCAGAAGACAAAAAGTTTGTAAGTGAGATGGGTGCAAGGGAAGGGGAGACAAAAGAGGCGGAACCCATAATCTTATCTAAGTATTCCTCAGCGTCTTTGTCTTCTGTGTCATTGGGAGTGCATCTTCACCGAGAAAGTCCGTCCACGCCTGTGTGAGATTGGGCCAGGACATGATTCATCACATAATCGAAAAGTGCGATATATGAAATCCAATGTGTCATGGGTGCGTTTGGAAGATCCGGTTGCTTCACCATTTTGATCAGAAACTTCGTGTCAATGTCGATTCAGAAGTGAATTCCCCAGATTCGGTGTCAAAGGTCCTTTACTGAGCGAAATACCCCATAAAGTTCTAATTTTGCCTGCGAATAGCAAGATTCAGTGTCATTAAATGTACAAGACCCAAAAATCACCAGGTATTTTTCCTTCTCAACCATTTGGTATAGAATCCAACCCATACCATTTTGACAAGAGTCAACAGCAACAATAATGAGTCCATGATCCGAAGGCCAAGGTAATTGGTCAAGATGCATGAGGAACTTTGCTGCTTCGTAATCTAGCTTGATAAGGACAGGTGCCGTAGAGACGAGGCACTTGAGTTCATTTTGAGCGGCTTCTGCTTCTTTGGAAAAGAAGAAGTGTCATTGGACTGCTATTTTAGTGAGAAGCATCAGTGGCTTTGTGATTAGAGAGAATCCACATATCCATTTTCTACCAACACTCACCGTTCCAAGAAACGACCAAACATCAGTGACACTCGTCAATGGGCCCCAGTTCAAAATCTTAGTCACCAAACCATGTTCGAGGTGCCAGCCTTCTTTTGAAACAATTGTTCTGATGATATGCAAGCGTGGGGTTGCAAGTACTAGCTTCTTTCCTGAAGCCGTGATACCTGCTTGAATAAAATGCATCAGAAATCTGTCAAGGGTTGTGGCATACTCGTAAACATAGTGTCTGATGCCGGGAGCTGTCTCGACGTCGCTGTAAGTTGATGTGGGACCTTTCAACCCAACATCATCATCAAACATGTTCCCATTCTTGGGAATTTCTTCTTGTAATGTGTGAGTCGTACAGTGCTGAAATTCTGGTAGCGAATTTGTAGCACCTTGAAGTAATACACAGGAACTAAGAGGTCCTATTAGACAGCTAAAAGTTGTGAGCAGTCATGAAGTAACTGCTAGCTTTCGCCTGTCATATCCTGAAAACAAGTCTGCAAGCTTGTAGATGACGTGACCTACAAAACTCTCTGCAAAATCGTCAGTTCTGGGAGGTAGGCTGGCATCACACACTGTCACTCTGTTAAGCTCTTGAACATCGGCCACCAGATGGATACCTCCTTTGGGCTTGGCAACAGAAAAAATCCTTGAATGATAAGACGCCATCAAATATTCATACTTTCCTGCAGCTTTTTGTTCAAGTAACATTTGACAAATGGTGTCTTCAATGGATTTTGGTGTGCATATAGGGGCTTGAACCCAGGGGACATGTTCAATCACTGGAATTTCATAGTCAGGAAAGTATGTGTCAGAGAACGTACCCCACTTGGAATCTTCAAAGGCTAAAGCCTGCTGTCACGTCTGCAAAACAAAAACCAGCAAGTCAATTTCTCGAGGCTGTAAAAAACCTTTAGGCATGCTTGTCAAAATTTTTTCCAAGCATTCAAGTGTGAGTTGTTGCATCGGTATGAAATCTAAACAAAATGTAGGATCTAAGGGAAGTGGGGGTAGTGAGGGTATCGTTACAGGAAGAAATACTTGTCCAGCAGGATCTGGCATATAACTAGGGACTGGTCGAACTTTCTTATCTACAGGTTTGTATTTTGTTCATGTTTGCAGGGGATTTGATTCATAAGTGAGTGCATGTCGAGTCCAAGGAGTAAGAAGCGGCCGAGATGCTCTAGGAGTACAATGAGCCATATTCTGTAAAAGTGAATCATAAACTTCTGGAGGTTCTAAGTCTGGAACAAAGGAAGGAAAGTCAAAGCCATAAGATCCCATCAATGTGTGAAGTGAGCGCCCAAGTGTTGGTATGAATGCATCCTGGTTAAGCCCAGGCTTGGGATACGTGTCTGTCCTCATTTTCCCATGTCAATATCCTCCACTTCTTCAATTTTCAGTCTTTGATCCAGATTCAGGGTAGCTGTGTTACAAAGAGCACCAGGAGTGCAAAGAGGAATAGGAATGGACAGGTCTTGTTTACAACAGTCAAACTTGTCTCCATCTCTGTCTTGCCAAATCCTCATGTTCATCGCTCCTTGTTGGGTGTATTGAATAGGGGCGGGGTACCATTGCGGCCAGGGCTGCCTGAGTATGATTTCCTGTTTGCCGGTCCCTTCCCTGCTAACAAAAACATGATGGTCGAAACGCCTTCCTGAAATTTTGATCTCTGCATCACAGACACAACCGCTGAGTGGGACAGGTCATATGTTAATTCCTTTTAAAGACCACCTTGTTCTGTCAAGGTCAATCATGAGGCTTGTCCTATCATAAAATTCTTTAGCCATCAAATTCAACTCAGAACCTGTGTCTATCATAAAAACAACATCCACTCCTGTGAATTTCCCTTTGAAATGCCCTGTTACCATTGCGAAAAGTGGTTGTGGAGTAGGGTGAATCTTGACAGCAGAAGCATAGCATATCATGATGTCTTCTTTCGATTCAGAAGACTCATCAAACTCCAGAACTACACATGACTCAACAAAACTTGAGTTAGTAAAAGATTCAGCCACAGGAAAAGAATGGTAAAAATCCTCATCATCAGATTCATAACCTCCTGCTAATCCAGTAGAAGAAATCTCTTCTTCAACCCATTCAGTTTCTTCGAGTACTTTGACAACATTCGCTACTATGGGTTTTGAGGTATATTCTCAGCACGTCTTCGTCATGTTGCTGACAGACTTCTGTAGGAAAGTGGAAATTGCAAGTAGCTCGCCTAGTTCCAGTTGTACTATTGTCTTGTTAACTTTCTCTCAGACAATCCTATCCAAATTGTACATTTCTTGAATGTCTGATGTAAAATGATAAGCTGGAGTCAACTTAGCTTTGGTATTAACTTCCTTCATTTCAATGTCCTTGTTCTTGGCAGAAGTTGCATGATGATTTTTAAACGCGTCCTCAGTATTGGCTGCAGGAGGTCTCAAATTAAAGGCTTGAGGTGTAGACTGAACTGGAGCGATCACAGGCCTAAGGTTATTGAGTGTAGGAATGGGCGGCTTAGTTTGGTTATCTTTGGGCTTAGGAATGGCTTAGCTTCAGGCTCTTGTCTCTCTGGATGTTTAATTGGATCAAAACGCACCTCTTTATCCTTTTGCAAATGAGTAACGGCCAGAGTAGAAGAAGGTGAAGTGTGCCATTCAGGTATAATGGAAGAAGGTGAAGTGTTAAAAGTCTCAGAAGTCAAGACTTCTTTGCCATCAAAAAGTAGACTGGCGTAGTTGGCCATGTGGGGAGGTAGGTCTCGTGTAACCTCCTGGGCCTTACCTTTTAAATGACTTAAAGCTGCATGTTGCTCACACAAAACTTTAGCTATGCCACCATCGCTTCCAAAGGCTCATGGAAGTTCAGACCCATCTGCACGTGCCAACCTGCCTACAGGAGTATAAGCAACTAATCCTTCGTTAATACATACCTTGACTTCTGGGCAATACTGAAGCCCAAGCCAATGGCCTGTTGAGTCACAAAAGAAACACCTCACTTCCCTGCTAGTCTGCATCGAATTTTGGTTAGCATTGGAAGTTTTGTTGACAGAGCATAAAATCTCAGTGTGAGTGAGCCTCAATTCCTCCATCTGTTTTGCGAGCTGATCTACCAGGCTAAGAGTGACTGGCTCAACTATAGGCATGGCCGGGACTGTTTTTTCAAATACTACCTTCCTTGATGGCTTCTTCTTTTTCTTCATTAGCACTACCTTATCAATGTCTTCATCTGATTCACTTGAACTTGAGTTGGAATCTGAATCTAGCTGCAAACCAACATAAGCAGTTTTCACATCCAAGTCTTCTTTGTCGAATTCCACTTGCAAAAGTCCAAGTAATGTTGTTGTAGTGGGCGGCGAAGAGGTTTTAAGGTTGGCGGCTGGTATATGCTTCTTTATTCGAGCACGTAAAGACATCGGGATTCCCCTATAAAAACAAAGATAAACGTCATTAGTGAGCATCTTATGAGGGGTCAAATCAGAAGATAAAGCAGTGAAATCTTGGTAGTACTTATCTACATCCTTTCGAGATGTAATGCTACCTGATTCTCCATGACTGGAACACCAGTGGCGAAGACGATCAGGAGAATTTGGAGGGATAGAGTCATTCGACCCATAAAGGTCAGTCAAGTACACTATCATCAAAACCCAGTCATCCCCAGACAAATGCGACGACGCTCCGATGACCATCTGAACTTTTGAGTGACAATATCTGAGAACATAACTGGGAAGAAGGGAATGAGAAACTCTAGCGCTATCAGCATGTTGCTCAAGCGCATCTAAAAAATCCGAAATATGTTTTCCCTTGAACTTGGGAGTGCCAGGCATGCCGGGAGTAGGCATAGGAATGCCAAGCGTAGCGTTAAGGCTCTTGTCTGAAGAAGACAAAGCCAAAGAGTCGAAAGATGCAAGTGGTTCTACTGGACTCATAATGAAAGATGGTAGAGAGAAAAAGTTAAAATGAAAGAAGGATTTCTTGAAGAATACTCAGTGTATATGCATCCAAATTGACAGTCCAAGAGCTTTGAGGGCTAACTGTTGAAATGGGAGCAAACTTTTCGACAGATGCAAAGTTCGGAATTCATGTACAGAGTGATCGAATTGGTGATCGGATTGGAAATATGCGAATCAGGAGATTAACTGTTGAATGTATGCACCTAAAAACCAAGTTTTCAGCACAAGGACATTGTAGGGCTATGCACCAAATGAGTATATGGCACTCAACCAGTGGGTAGTGCAGAATACCAGACCCCTGTCTCAGTCCCCACTGTGGAAGAACAAAAGTTCAGTACAGGGAAACAGAGAACCAGTCAACTACCTCGAAAATGAAAGGAAAAGGGAAAAGAAAGATGACGAAAAGACAAAAGGGGTACTTAGCGTTAATGGTGGCATGAGTTCTTTAGCGTGCTTAGAGGAAGTGGCATGAGTTCTTCTATGTGCTTGGTGTTTCTTGACTTGAGGATTGTTGTGCCTTGGTGTGCGACAGCTTGGATGATGATAGAGAAAGTCTGGGGAGAGGGAAAAATGAACACAGAGGTTGAATGCCAAAACTTACGGTGAGGGATAAAAAAATGGGGAAAAGGAAGTACTCCATTCGCAAGGTGGGAGGACACCTTTAAATACAAAATCTGAAAATCACAAGGCATTCAACATGTTCTCATGTGCTGCCTGTCCCCAATAAATCTAAAAGAAGAAAAAGAAAAAGTTCGAAAGAATAGAAGAAGTAAACAAATAAAAGAACACAATATTGACACATCCTGTCAGGTACCTCGGCAGAACCCTTGGACTGGGGATTACTCAGGGAGTTACTCAATGCTGGGAGAGGCTTATTTATGAGTGCATTGCCGCCCTCAATGTGAGCATCCCAGTCATTGGTTTCTCGACCCTACCATCCAGCCCTCGAGCAAAGCTTTGGCCTCACCAGGGTTTGTTGTAAGTAAAGAACATCACAAACAAAAACAAAAAAAATGAAAAGTTGTGCGTCCGAAAACCAAATCCTGAGCCACCTTCCTTCAGGGGGGGGGGAAATGAATTGGCTGAGTTCGACGACAATGTTTACAGCAAGTTGCCAGTGATTATGTCATTTGGCTGGGACTTCTTCAGTGAACGCAACCGGTCGTCAACATGCTCATGTGGATTTTAAAATAAACCAATTAAAATGCTTTTGAAAGTCCATATGGTCTAAAAAAAATAAAAAGAAATAGTAAAATTCAAAACACATAAGAAACAACCGAAAAAGTGAAGTGCCATGAAAGGGGCATTTGGCACTTCCACAAGGGAAGATGTAGAAGGGAAGGGGGATGTTAAAGGGAAGGGGGATGTTAAAGGAAAGGGGGATGTTAAAGGGAAGGGGGATGTTGAAGGGAAGGGGGATGTTGAAGGGTTGGTAAAGGGAAGGGGGATGGTCAGGCAGTGGTGGGCAGGGGTGACCATCATTGCCATTCATGCATTGTAGTGCTGGGCTCTCATCTGTTGCCATCCTGCATCATTGTCATGTGTTGTTACTGTGTGGTGTCATTGTGTCATTGTCCTGCATCATAGTCATCATTGTCATGTCAGTGTTGCATGTGGTTGTGTGTCCTGGTCATGTCATCATTCCATGTCAGGCAGTGGCCTTTGTTTGTGGGCAGTCCCCTTTGTTTGTGGGTGGTCATCCTCATTTGTGAGCAGTTGTCTTCATTTTTAGGCCAGTTGTGGTGGTGGGGTGGTCATGGGTGGGCATTGGCTCATTGACATCTGTATGTGGTTTTGGTGGGTGCTCATCACTGTTTGTTGATGGTGGTGGTGGTGGGCATGCATTGCTGTTTGTGGGTGCTGGTGGTAGGCCCTTGTAGATCCTGGTGGGCCCTCATCACCATTCATTGATGTCAGTGGTTGTTGTTGTTGGTGGCATCATTGGTGTTGTTGGCAGTGTTGTTGGTGCTGTTGGTAGCCTCATTGGTGTTGAGGGTGTGGTGGTGGTGGTTGTTGGTTGAAGAAAGAAGCCACATCACAGTTCTTGACAATGGCATCACGTTTAAAGTTGCACATGACATTACATGCCATGTGGTGATCACAACCAACTTTGAAGTGACCACCTGTCATATTAAAAGTTTGTAGTGTCTTTAAAAATGTTGTAGTCTCTTGTTTTGCTGTGTTTAAAATGAACGCTATTGCCAACTTGTCATCCAAACCCATCCTTTTGCATCCATCTAATCCCTGCATGTTTTTGATGGGAAAATTGATTGGATATATGCCTAAACATTATAGGAACCATAATCTATTTTTAGTTTGTGTTATATCAAGCAGAGGGAGACAAAAAAGCTGAAAATCTATCAGACATACCTATTTGAGAGTTTGTGTACATATGTTTATGAACAGCATTCAAGTCAGATGACAAAAGTTTGTAGTGTCTGCTTTTTGGGACTACAAAAGTATGTACTCTCCATTTTTTTAATTTGTAGTGTCTGCTTTTTTCATTACAAAAGTTTGTAGTTTCTGCTTTTTTCATTACAAAAGTTTGTAGTGACTGCTTTTTTTCAATTTAAAAGGTTTGTAGTGTGTGCTTTTTGAGGCTACAAAAGTTTGTAGTATCTGCTTTTTTCCATTATAAAGTCTTTGGTCTCTGCTTTTTGGAACTATACAGCTGTGTAGTGTCTGCTTCCTTAAGACTACAAAAGTTTGTAGTCTGCTTTTCTGATATCTTTTCATGTCCTTCACTTTGTGTAGCTACATGGGGATATAGTTCAGTGTTTCTGAGGAGTTGACTTTAGCCAACCACCCATCCATCATTCTGTTTGTGTACCCAACATGAAATTACAATCAAGACTGACTATGTGAAAGGGGTGTAGATAGTGGGAACTGATTATGAAATAGAGTATGACATCAATAGTCAGAAGTCATCTCCTCTGAAACCTTGATATCTACCCCTTGCCCATAGTCATGATCTCTTTGAAGGGTTTGAATTGTCTGATGTCTCAGTGTGGGCTATCCTCTGTTTCTATTCTATGATCAGTTCTACAATCTACCCCTTTCACACTGCCATCAATGAACAGTGATGAGGCCCACCAGGATCCATGAAGGCCTACCACCAGCACCCATGAATGGCAATGCATTCCCACCACCACCATCAACAAAGGGTGGCAAGCACCCACCACCACCAGATACAGATGTCAATGGGCCAATGCCCACCCATGACTGCCCCACCACCATGACCGGCCTAAAAACAAAGACAACTGCTGATACAGGTTAAGTCTGTAACTGTATAAAATCCTATTTTTGTGATTTTAACATCATATAACTCTGTAAACACTATTTACAACACTTCAGTCACCCATAGGTAACAGACTATTAGTCATGTAAACTCCAGGTATATTACATGACTAAAAGTTGTGGTGTATATTTATATATATTTGGCCTATAAATCTTCACTGTTACAAAATATATTT